>Ga0116144_10000354_pt1 | contig 62151 bp, 58 predicted proteins | sample AD_UKC035_MetaG_FD_89746 | JGI IMG/M metagenome (GOLD analysis project Ga0116144, IMG submission 89746) | Active sludge microbial communities of municipal wastewater-treating anaerobic digesters from USA - AD_UKC035_MetaG | ecosystem: Engineered > Bioreactor > Anaerobic > Digestate | place: USA...
ACGAACCAGACCAGCACCGAGAGGTCGACGTGAACGACGAGCGCAACGCGGAAGAAGTCGCCGGACGGCAGCCAGGCGTTGACGCCGGGCGTGCGCGCCAGCACCAGCAGCACCGAAAACAGGCCCGAGCCGATCAAGGCCGCGAGCGCCAGCATCAGCCAGGCACGCACAAGCGGACGGCGGTCGGCACCAATGCCCGGCAGGACGTACGCCGCCGGGGTCGACGCGGTCAGCGTGTGGTTCGAGGATCCGGGGACAGTGCGCAGCAGCGGCTTGCGCAGCGGGAGCGAATCGGAACTCATTGGAAGATGATGCCGCCTTGCGTCGCGTCGAAATCGATGACCAGGACCTGACCGGGCGCGAGCTTCACAGTGGCTTCGCGCTCGTGCGCCGTGGCACCCGGGCGGATGTCGTCGTTGAGCCGCACGGCCAGCTTCTGCTCGCCGGCCGGGACGATCACGCGCTCGTAGATCGACGAGGCGCCGTCCTTGGACAGACCCGTGGGCGCCACGACACGCTTGAGGATGTTCTGGTCGTTCAGGTCGACCTCGACCGTCAGCGGCGAACGCTCGCGCGGGCATTCCATCGGCGCACGCATGTTGGGCGGCAGTTTGGCCAGCTCCTCCGGCGTGCGCTTGCGGCATTCGCCCACGGGCTGGCCGACTCGGCTGATGCTGACCTTGATCTGCGCCTGGTCGGGCCCCATCGGGTGATAGAGCGGCCACTGCGAGAAGGTGCCCACGAAGACCGCGAACAAACCGTAGAGGACGAGCTGCCCGGCCCAGCGCCCAGCCCCGGTGGGCGCCGTGGGGCGCTTCTTGGACACGATGGATTCGTCTTTAGTCTTCATCGGCTTCGATTGTCATGGACTGTACGCGCTGGCGCAGGGTTTTCACCGACGACGCCAGCAGGGTCTCTTGGCCGGGCCCGGCATGGACGAGCTCGATGCGCTCGCCGGGCACATGCGCGCGCAAATGCGGTTCGCGCATGCCGGCAAGGCGCTCGGCGGTCCAGCGCGCACCGAGCCGGAACTCGCAGCCGCCGTCGGCACAAGGGGCGACGACGACCCCGGCCGCACCGTCGCGCAGTGCGTACTCGACGAAGGAGGGCGGCAGCTGGCCGGCACAGAGCAGGCCGAACGCGATCACGTCCTCGCCCTGCACGCTGTTGACCGCAGCACCGTGATCGCAGCCGAAGACGACGAGAGGACGCTCGCTGCCCGAAGCCGAAATCCCCTGGCGCAGGCGCTTGCGCAGCGCGTCGATCGGGAGCTGCGGCATGTCGATGCCGGTGACCAGGCACTCGGTGCTTCGAAACGGCGTCGACGACGGGCAGGCCCCGGCACAGATGCCGCAGCCGACGCACAGGTCGGGGTCGACGACCGCGAGTTGACGCCCCACCCGCTGGTTCGGGTGCGGAACCATTGTCACGGCCGCATAGGGACAGTCGACGAAACAGCGTTTGCAGCCATTGCAGTTGTCCGGATCGACGACCGCTGTCGCGGCACGCCTGGGCTGCGGCAGGAAGGGAAGCAGGAAGAGCAGCAGCATGCCGCCCAGCACAAGCGTCCAGGTGAATGCGCTCGAGGTCGCATCGGTCAGCGGATGCAGCCACAGCAGCAGCCAGTCCAGGTGCAGCGCCTGCGGCACGTGGTCGAGCGCCGCCGGCGCGTGGCTGTTCACCGGACGCAGCAGCGCCAGCAGCGCGAGTGTGGCGAGCAGCCCGAGCATCAGCGGGCGCGGCGGTGCCATCGGCACGTGCGCCAGGCGCTGGATGTGGAACCACAGGCCGAAGAGCAGCAGCAGCGGCACGCCGACGTGAACGAAGACGAAGAGCGAGAACAATCGGTCGCCGACCGATGCGGGAGAGAGGAAGTTGCGCGCCAGCGGCGTCGACAGCAGCGGCAGCGCGTCCAGCCATTCGGCGGTCGAGAGCGCCGAATACTGTGCAAGCTGGTCCCAGATCAGCCAGAAGCCGCCGATCGCACTGGCGAAGATGAAGGTCACCAGCGGCACCCCGGTCAGCCAGTGAAAGCGCCGCGCGCCGCGCTCGTGGCCGTGCAGCCATTCGCGCGCGACGTGCAGCAGCAGCACGAGCATCAGCAGGTCGGCCGCGTAGCGGTGCAGGCCACGCAGCAGGCGCCCAAGACCCAGCGGCACGCGCGCCAGGCCCTCGATCGAGCGGTAGGCTCCATCGACCGACGTGTCGAAGAGCGCGAACAGCACGACGCCGCTCGCGGCCAGGGTTGCGAAGGCCAGCAAGCCGATCGAACCCAGGTGCCGCAGGGGGTTGGCTCTTGCCCCCAGGGCCGCGTCGAGCGTGCGCTCGGCCGCCAGCCAAGCCCTCAGACCGTACTGCCGGATACCGCGTGCGGCAGAGGAGGGCAGGTCAGGCGCGATTCGCGGCGCTGACGACGTTGACGTTGCCATTCGAGGCCAAAGTAGACGAGCAGCGTGAGGAAGAACAGGACGCCGCCCGCGATCACCAGGATCAGCTTGGTGTCGTAGCGGTATTCGCCGGTTTCGGCGTCGTACACGGTGCAGAGGATACGCACGCGCTCGACCAGCGCTTCGAGCGCGTTCGGCGGCGGAGGCGCGTGCCGCAGCAGCAGCTCTCGCAAGGGCACGCCGAGCTGATCGGCGCGGACCTTGTTGCCCAGGACCTGGCTGTGGATGCGGCCTCGGGCGTCGACGACCGTCACGCCCAGCAGGTGGTCGAAGCCCGCCGGCGTCGCGACGTAGCTGAAGCCGAAGCTACGCGTCAGCTCCTGGACCTGCGCCTTCGTCGGGCTCAGGAACTCCCAGTTGCGGTGCGCGATGCGGTGCTGCGCCGCGAACGAGCGCATCGCCTCCGGGCTGTCGAAGGGCTGGTTGAAGCCGACGCTGACGACGTTGAACTGGCTCTCGCCGAGCATGCGATCCAGCCCGCGGACCGCCTCGTAGAGGTCGCGCGTCTGGGCCGGGCAGACCTGGAAGCAGCCGGTATAGATGAAGCTCACCAGCAAGGGCTTGCCCCGGTAGTCGGACAGCCGCACGGGCTTGCCGCGACGGTCGCGCAGCTCCATGTCCGGCACCATGCGGCCGACCGCTTCCTGCGACAGGCGCAGCGCCTCACGCTCGTCGAGCGATGGCACTTCACCGAGCTGGCGCGGCGCGGCGCCGGGGACATGCTCGTCGGCAATCGCTGTGCCGCTGCCGGCCAGCGCCAGCAGCGCAGCGGCAAGGATGCGCTTCCAGCCCGCCGCGCGCCCGCTGCGGGTCTCAGCGAAGGGCAGCATCGATCAGCACCCCGACGATGAGGGCACTGAGCTGGGCCATCGACGCGAAGAACGAAGTCATCGCGGTCTCGCGGCGAGGGTCGCGCGCCAGCGCCCGGGTCTTGCGAAGGAAATACGCGCCGCCGATGACCGCACCCGCGGCGTAGGCCCAGCCTGCACCGAAGGCCAGTGGCGTCAGCGACGCGAGGACGAGCACGATCGCGTTGGCGTGCACGATCCTTGCCGCGCGCGTGGTGCCCACGACCACCGGCAGCATCGGCACTCCGGCCGCGGCGTACTGGTCCGCGTTGGCGATCGCCAGGCTCCAGAAATGCGGCGGCGTCCACAGGAAGAGGACGAGCGCCAGCAGCAGCGCCTGCGGTCCGATCGCGGGGTCGACCGCCGCCGCACCGGCCAAGACCGCGAAGCTCCCGGCCAGTCCTCCGATGACGATGTTCCAGGGCGTGCGGCGCTTGAGTCCCACGGTGTAGACGATCGCGTAGGTCAGCGCACCCAGCAGCACGAACCCCGCAGCCACCCAGTTCACCCAGAGCCCCGCCGCGACGACGGCCGCGACCAGCAAGCCGACGATGAGCGCGATCCAGCGTGGGCCGCGCGTGAGCGCCCCGCTGGCGAAGGCTCGGCCCCGCGTGCGCTTCATCAGCCGGTCGCTGTCGGCCTCCACGTACTGGTTGAACGCCCCGGCGCTGGCCGAGGCCACCAGGACCGACAGCGCCAGGATGAAGGCCTGCACAGCCGACGCCGAACCCTCGGGGACGATGGCCAGGCCCGCGATCGCGGTGAGCATGATCAGCACGCCGATGCGCAGCTTGAACACGCCCAGCACCAGCCGCCAGCGCGCCCCCTCGGCCGGCTGCACCGCATCGGCGGTGCCGGCGGCCAGGGCCGGTGCGGCAAGCGGGTCGGGTCGGGTCATCGCCTCCTCCGGGGAATCGTCGTCGGTCGGGTCGCTGGTGAGCTCGCGATCAGCTCATGCCCCACAGCGTCGACAGGTACTTCCAGTTGATGAAGTAGTAGAGCACGAAGGCGATCAGGAACACCATCGCAAGGGCGAAAGTCCCCGGCGCCGCGAAGCCCATCGAGCCGTAGCTCTGCGCCGTCGCCGTCGGCGCCGCGCGCGGCACCGGCGTCCACGACGAGCTGACCTTGCCGTCGTCGAGCTTCTTGCCCCACAGCAGCGAGCCCACCGTGATGTACACGAAGGCGATGCCGCCGAAGATGGCGATGATGCCACCGATGCCGACCAGGCCCATCATCAGGTAGGCAGCACCCGGCCACTCATAGGCCAGCGCCGCGCCCTCGAAGGCCATGTCCCAGTGGCGGCGCGAGACCCCGAGCGTGCCTGCGCCCATCATCACCAGGCAGAAGAAGTACATCGAGAAGCCGAACAGGTAGATCTGCCACAGCGCGAGCTTGGGCGCGATCATCTCGCGCTTGAAGAGCACCGGGATCAGGTAGTAGGTCAGCGCCATGAAGGTCAGCGTCGTGCCCACCACCACGGTCGCGTGGAAGTGCCCCGGGACGTAGATCGTGTTGTGGATGATCAGGTTGAGCTGCTCGGTGCCCATCATCACGCCGGTGATGCCGCCGAGGAAGCCGAAGCCGATGATCGAGATGAACACGCCGGCGAAGGTCGGGTTGCCCCACGGCGCCTTTCGCAGCCACTCGAACAGGCCCTTGGTGTAGCCCTTCTGCCGCTGCGCGACTTCCATCGCACCCGGCACCGTCAGGCCGTGCAGCATCGAGGCCAGCACCGCGGCGTACATGAAGTAGCTGGTGTTGACGACCTTCCACGCGGTGCCCACGCCCGGGTCGGCCAGCAGGTGGTGCGCACTGGCCAGCTGCAGGAAGAGGATGTAGAGCAGGAAGGCCATGCGGCTGACGCGCTCGCTCATCGGCTTGGCGCCGAGCGCGATCGCGGCAACGAGATACCAGACCGAGACGTGCGTCGCGACGTTGATCTGCTGCGAGGAGTGGCCCAGCGCCCACCACACGGTGCGGTAGATCAGCGGGTCGACGTTCATCAGCCCCAGCGACATCAGCCACGCGGGAATGATGATGATCGCGCCGGAGAGCAGCGTGAAGACGGCGATGATCGCCGCGGTCATCGCGCCGAAGGTCACGAGCGGGATGGAGCCCTCGTAGGTCTTCTCGCGCTTGGCGACGACCAGCGTGCCGAAGAAGACGAAGCAGCCGATCAGCGCGCCGACGGCGAAGAGGATGATGCCCAGGTAGAAGCTGGGCTCGGCCATCATCGGCACGTAGCTGGTCATCATCACGCTCGAGGCGCCGCGGAAGACCGCGACGTTGTTCATCACCGAGCCGATGACCATCAGCAGGAAGCCGAGCCAGGCGATCTTCGGCGTCGCGATCCGACATCTGAGCAGGGTCGACGAGCAGAAGTGCAGGACCGCGATCTCGAAGAAGATGATCCAGAAGATCAGCATGTCCAGGCCGTGGGCCGTGAGCACCATGTAGAAGGTGTCGGCCTCGAGCCAGCGGATGGAAGGCCAGCGCGTGAGCACGACGCCGATGGCCAGGATGCCGCCGATCGCCAGCCAGACGACGGCGACGAAGGCATGCGCCTTGATCAGCTTCTCGGCCTGGGCCTCGAACTGCAGGCCCGAGCGCGGGCAGGTACGGTAGGTGGTGGAAACGCTCATCTTGTTCTCCTCACTTCACGTACATGCGGCTGACCATGCGGTGGTGGCCGATGCCGCAGAACTCGTTGCACACGAGCCCGTACGTGCCCGACTGGTTCGGCGTGACCGTGACCACGTGCTCGAAGCCCGGGACCAGCTGGATGTTGATGTTGGCCGGCTGCAGCGAGAAGCCGTGGTTGTAGTCCATCGCGGTCAGGTGCAGGCGGTAGGTCTTGCCCTTCTCCAGCTCGAGGATGGGATAGAAGTTCCAGAGCCGGCCCAGCAGGTAGACGTCGGCCCCGGCCGGCGGCGCGACGACCGGGATCTCGTCCTCGGTCTCCTTGCGCACGGTGTACTTGTCGACCATCTCCTGCACCTTGGCCATGAACTGGTCCGGGCGGGTGCGATAGGTCTCGGTGGAGAGGTTCTGGCTGCCCCAGATGTGCCAGCCGACCATCATGAAAAAGAGGATCAGGCACCAGATCACCGCGATCGTGATCCAGGTGCCCTCGACGCGGTCGATCGGATGCTTGTACCAGAGCCGCTCGGGCGGCGGAAGAATGGCGCTCATGTGGATGTGCTCCTGCGCGTTGGCTTACTTGGTGACCGGCAGGAGAAGGATCTCCACCACGCCCCAGAGGTTGTAGACGACCATCGGGATCAGCACGCCCAGGAACAGCAGGATGAATGGGCTGTCGAGCAGCTTCTGCATCGCTGGGACGGGTTCGTTGGGATCGTCGTGGTGTGTGGACATGGCCGCTCCTTCATGCATGGGTCTGGGCAGGCGGGTCTTGGGCGCCCTCCTCGCTGCGGGGCATTCTTTGACCGACCGTCAAGGTCGGACATGAACCAGATCAAGGAAAGATCATTGCACCGGGATGCCTCGATCGTTAAGCCCTGTGTGGAGACTTGGAGACAACAAAGTGTTTACCCGATATCGCGATCGGGCCCGCTTGGTGTAAGTGCCGACTCGGCCGCTGCGGACGCGCTCCGCCGCGGGCCGGCTAGCATCGGGCGCCTGGCCGACACCGCAGCGGATCGCCGCCCCAACGACCCATGTCCACCGAAGACCCCCTGGCCCGGCGCCTGCGCCTGGTCCGCATGCTGGCCTGGGCGCTGGTCGCGCTGATGCTGGCGACCGTCTTGCTCAGCGCCTACATGCGCCTGTGGCAATCGGGGCTGGGCTGCGAGCCCTGGCCCGATTGCTACGAGCAGGCCCTGCGGGGTGGCGGCGAGGCGGCAGCCGGCGCCGGACTGGCGCTGGCCCGGCTGTTGCATCGGGCGGTCGCCTCGCTGGTGCTGGTGGTCGCGCTCCTGCTGGCGCTGGCGACGCTGGGCGTGCGGCCGCGGCTGCGGCGCGAAGCCGGTCTGGCGCTCGTCCTGCTGGCGCTGACGCTGGGCCTGGCGGCGCTGGGGGTCGTCGCGCGCGGCTCCACGCGTCCCCCCGTCGTGCTCGGCAACCTGCTCGGCGGCTTCCTGATGCTGGCGCTGGCCCTGCGGCTGGCGATGCCGGCCGCAGCGCGGGCCGCAACCCGCCTGGCCTGGCCCGCACTGGCGCTGCTGCTCCTGCAGATCGCGCTCGGTGCCATGGTGAGCGCAACCCATTCGACCCTGGCCTGCGAAGGCCTGGGCGATTGCATGCAGCGCGCGCAGGCCCTGGGCGGGGAGTGGAGCCTGCTCGACCCCTGGCGGAGCCTCGCGCCCGGGACGGATGCCGCTGCGCGCGGCGTCCGGCTGCAGCTCCTGCACCGCCTGCTGGCGCTGCTGCTGGTGCCGGTGCTGCTGCTCGTGGCGCTGGGCGCGCTGCGGCAGCGGCGGCGCGTGGCGGCCGGCGCACTGGGCGCCCTGCTGCTGCTTCAGCTCCTGGTCGGCGGGCTGCTCGCGCCGGCGGGCTGGCCGCTGGCGCAAGTGCTCGCGCACAACCTCACGGCCGCGCTGATGCTCGCGCTGCTGCTGCGCCTGAGCTGAACGCCTGGAGCGAAAGCGCCGCCGGCATGGCGCGCGTTCGCGCAAGCAGCGCGGTCAGCAGGATCACCGCCGCACCCGCGCCGCCGGTGTGCGCCAGCGCAGCGACGATCGGCCAGCCGAGGACGACGTTGGACAGGCCGCTGGCCAGCTGCCAGGCGGCCAGACCCGCCAGCGCCAGGCCGAACCGTCGCAGCGGCGGCTGGCCGCTGCGATGAAGCGCCCAGGCCAGGGCCAGCATGCACAGGAGCACGACGTAAGCGCAGAGCCGGTGCACGTAGTGGATCGCGGTCAGCGCCTCGAAAGGCAGCAGATCGCCCGAGGCGGTCGAGCCCAGGTCGCGAAGCAGGGTGAAGCCGTGCCCGAAATCCATCGGTGGCCACCACGATCCCTGGCAGCGCGGGAACTCGCTGCAGGCCAGGACTGCGTAATTGGTGCTGACCCAGCCGCCGAGCGCGCTCTGCACGAACACGAGCAGCAGCATGGCCAGAGCGGCGCGGCGCAGCCCGGGCGCCAGCGGCAGCGCCGGGGCGCTGCGATCGTGCGCCAGGAGCGTGAGCAGCAGCAGCCCCAGATAGCCGCCGAGCAGGTGCAGCGTGACGATCGCCGGGTAGAGCTTGAGCGTGACCGTCAGCGCGCCGAACGCGCCCTGCACGCAGACCCAGACGAAGACCGCGGTCGCCCAGGCCGGCGAGAGCGCGGAGCCCGGGTCGCGCCGGCGCTGCCACCAGGCCGCGATCATCGTCAGCGTGATCAGCGCGCCGAGCGTGGTCGCCGCGTAGCGGTGGATCATCTCGATCCAGGCCTTGGTGTGCGTCACCGGACCGCTGGGCATCGCGGCTTCGGCAGCGATGATCTCGTGGCGCGCCCCCAGCGGGCTGGCGTTGCCGTAGCAGCCCGGCCAGTCGGGACAGCCCAGACCCGAGTCGGTCAGCCGCGTGAACGCGCCGAAGAGCACAAGGTCGAAAGTCAGGAAGAGCAGCAGCCGCGCCAGCATCTGCCAGCGGTCGCGGCGTGCGCCACCGCGGTGGCGCACGAGGATCCAGAGCAGCGGCAGCAGCGCGAGCACGGCGCCCAGCAGCATCAGCTGCGCCGCGGGGGTGAGGTCGTAAAGGGACTGGGACGTGGACATGCCGGTGACGGGGCGGGAGGACGGGAGGGCGCGAGGGCGCGACTTGCGCGCGCAGCCCGCAAGCCTAACCGCATGGGCCGCCGCCGCGGGGACGGACGTCGCGGCGCGCGGATCCGGCACACTGTGCGCATGAACGCCAAGACCCGCATCGTCCTGGCCGTGGGGCTCGCGCTCGGCGCTGCCGCCACGGCCGCATGGTTCAGCCTCGACAAGGAGACGCGCGGGCTGCTCGCGACCTTCCCGACCAATCGCGACCTTCTTTTCTGGAGCGTGCCGCAGCGCGACGCGGCCTTCCGCGCGCTCGACCGCATCCCGCTGCTGGCGCGCTCGCATGTCGCCCAGCCGTCATCCCAGGCCTCGCCGCTGCCGCCCGGGCCGCCGCTGAAGCTCGCGCTCGACATCGACGCCTACATGGCCGGCCAGCGCAGCGCAGCGCTGCTCGTGCTGCACGACGGGCGGCTGCGCCTGGAACGCTACGGCCTGGGCTTCGATGCCGATGGGCGCTGGACCAGCTTCTCGGTGGCCAAGTCCTTCACCTCGACCCTCGTCGGCGCGGCGCTGGCCGACGGCCACATCCGCAGCATGGACGACCGGCTGAGCGACTACATCCCGGACCTGCGCGGCTCGGCCTACGAGGAGGTCAGCGTGCGCCAGCTGCTGACGATGACCTCGGGCGTGCGCTGGAACGAGGACTACGCCGATCCCGACTCCGACGTCGCGCGCTTCAACAAGCACCAGCCCGAGCCCGGCGTCGACGCGCTCGTGAGCTACATGCGCTCGCTGCCACGCGATGTTCCGGCCGGAACGCGCTGGCACTACAGCACCGGCGAGACCAACCTGATCGGCATCCTCGTCACGCACGCGACGAAGCGGCCGCTGGCGCAGTACCTGCAGGAGAAGATCTGGCAACGCATCGGCACCGAGCAGGAAGCCACCTGGCTGCTGAGCAAGACCGGCGAGGAGATCAGCGGCTGCTGCGTCCAGGCCGCGGCGCGGGACTACGCGCGCTTCGGGCAGTTCATCCTCGACGGTGCGCAGGTCGACGGGCGCAGCATCGTGCCCGAGGGCTGGCTCGAGCAGGCGACGCACAAGCAGGCCGACATCGGCGAGTCCGGCCGCGGCTACGGCTACCAGTGGTGGACCTACGACGACGGCAGCTTCGCCGCGCGCGGCATCTTCGGCCAGGGCATCTTCATCGATCCGAAGCGTCGGCTCGTCATCGTCTCGAACGCCAACTGGGGCAGCGGCGCGCGCGATCCGGTCGCCGGCCCCGCGCGCGATGCCTTCTACCGCGCCGTGCAGCAGGCGGTCGACGAGGAAGCGCCGGCCGACAAGCGTGGCGCCGTGGCGACGCAGGCCGCGATGGAGCCAGGCTCCTAGCCTAAGATCGCGCCGTTGACTTGACTCAAATGACCTTGATCAACCGGCTTGGTCAACTGCCTTGATCAGCGGCCTTGATCGGCCGAATGGCGCCTGGCCGAAGTCAGGCAGACACTGGACCCGGCTTCCGGGATCGCCCCCCGATCGCGCGGATCGCGCGTCCTGCAGCAGGAACCTCGACGACATGCAAGAACCGGTCCGCCCCGTCAGCGGCTTCAACCTGCCTCGCTACCTGTCGATGCAGCCGCTGTTCCAGGAGATGGACGCGATCGAGCTCGACCGCCTCGCGCAGGGCTGCTCGCTGCACCGCTTCGCGCGCGGCGAGATGGTCTTTCGCATCGGCGAGCCCTGCAACGCCTTCCACGTTGCGGTCACCGGCCAGGTCAAGCTCTACGTCGTCTCGCCGGCGGGCGCCGAGAAGGTCATCGAGATCATCGGCCCGGGGCAGAGTTTCGCCGAAGCGCTGATGTTCACCGGACGACCCTACATCCTGAACGCGCAGACGCTGGCCGACTCGCTGGTGCTCTCGATCGGCAAGGCCGCCGTCGTCGGCGAGATCGAACGCGACCCGCGCTTCTCGATGCGGATGCTCGCCGGCATCTCGCGCCGGCTGCACGGGCTCATCCACGACGTCGAGAGCTATGCGCTGCACAGCGGCATGCAGCGCGTGATCGGCTACCTGCTGCGCGACCAGGTCGCCGAGGACTGCGTCAGCGGCGAGGTCCTCACCGTCTCGCTGCCGGTGAGCAAGGCGACGATCGCCTCGCGCCTGTCGCTCACGCCCGAGTACTTCTCGCGCGTCCTGCACGAGCTCGAGGCTGCCGGTCTGGTGCGCATCGACAAGCGCGAGGTGCACATCCTCAACGTGCAGCGCCTGTCGACCTATCAGCCTCGCTGAATCCCGCCGAGCCCCGCGGACCCTCGCCGACCCCCGCATCGGCAGCTTGTGCGACGGCGCGATCGCCGTTCAGCGTGGCAACAGGCGGGCAGCGCGCAGATCGATGCGCAGCGCGGCGCCGCCGCGACGGTCGGGGATGACGAGCAGGCGCCGATCGTCCTCCTGCTGCAGCTGCGCTTGCCCGAGATCGGGATCGGCATCGGGTTCGAAGCGGGCAACCGGACGCCGCACGTCGAGTTGCACCAGCACGAGCCGCGCGCGACCACGGCCCGGCGCGTCGACATCGGCGGCGCGGCCGAGCACGTAGGCGCCGTCGCCCACGAGCGCCCGCAGCGGCTCCTGCAGCCGCGTGCGCCGCACGCCGAGGAAGCCGGGTTTGGCGATCCCCTCCCCCATGCGGTAGTCGTGCACGTAGCCGTCGAAGATCGGTTCGGCCTGCGGATCGAGCGCAATCTCCCACAGTTCCGGCAGGCCGTCGAAGGCGAGCACGAAGCTGCGCCGCGCCGGCAGCGCGAGCAGCGCCGAGGGCCGCCCCTGCTCGCGGCCATCGAGCGAGAGCGCAGGATGCACCCGCCGCAGCGGGCCGTCGCTCTGCTGCACGATCACTGCGGCGTCCTCGGCCACGAGCCGCCAGCGCCCGTCCGCGGACAGCAGGGGCGCCGGCAGCTCTCGCAAGCGTTCTTCCACGAGAACGTCGCGCGCCGCGCCTGCGGGCGCCGCGGTCTGCGCGACCGTATGCCCGCACGCGAGCCCGAACACGAGCCCGGCAATCAGCGCCACGGCGGTTTTCATCGATCACGGGCTCCCCGAAACGGCGCGGGGGCCGGAGCGCGCCCTGCACTCCGGCCCCCGATTCATCGCGACAGCGTCAGTAGATGTCGTGCTGCGTGTTGTAGATGTTGAAGTGACCGGTCGGCGTGATCAGGCGCGGATCCTTGATCACGGCCTTGAGCTTCAGCGTCTTGTCATCGACGACGACGACCGCGCTCTCCTTGTTCTTGGCGCTCCACACCGAGAACCAGACCTCGTCACCCGCCATGTTGTACTCGGGCTGCACGACGCGCTTGGCGCCGTCGTCCTTGAGGCCGGCCCACTCGGCGATCGGCAGCACCGTATAGCCCTTGTCCAGGTTCTTGATGTCGAACACCGCGACCGACTGCGAGAGCTTGGGGTCGGGGTTGAGCGTCGTATCGGTGTAGAGGTGGCTGGACTTCGGGTGCGTCTTGATGAACAGGTTGCCGCCGCCCTGGCCCTTCAACTGCGCGACCTGCTTGAACGCGTACTGTGGGTGCGCGGCCGGGTCAGTGCCGATCAGCGAGATCGTCTCGTCGCCAAGGTGGCCGGTGGCCCAGACGGGGCCGAACTTCGGGTGCACGAAGTTCGCGCCGCGGCCCGGGTGCGGGATCTTGCCGACCTCGGTCAGGCCGGCGAGCTTTCCGGCCTTGGCGTCGATCGCCGCGATCTTGTTGCTGTTGTTGGCTGCCACCATGAAGTAGCGCTTGGAGGCGTCCCAGCCGCCGTCGTGCAGGAAGGGCGCCGAGCCGATCTCGGTCATCTTCAGCGCGTCGAGGTCGGTGTAGTCGACCATCAGCGTCTTGCCCGTCTCCTTCACGTTGACGACGAACTCGGGCTTGAAGTGGCTGGCGACGATCGAGGCCACGCGCGGCTCGGGGTGGTACTCCTGCGTGCCGACGACCATGCCGCGGGTGGCGACGATCTTGATCGGCTCGAGCGTGTCGCCGTTCATGATCGTGAACTGCGGCGGCCAGTAGGTACCGGCGATCGCCAGCTTGTCCTCGTAGCCCTTGAACTTGCTGGTCTCGACCGAGCGCGCCTCGAGGCCGACGCGGATCTCGGCCACGTTGTCGGGCTTCTCCATCCACAGGTCGATCATGTTGATCTTGGCGTCGCGCCCGATCACGAACAGATAGCGACCCGAGGCCGAGGTGCGGCTGATGTGCACCGCGTAGCCGGTCTTGACGATGTTGATGATCTTCTTCGTGTCGCCGTCGATCAGCGCCACCTCGCCGGTGTCACGCAGCGTCGTCGAGAAGATGTTGTCGATGTTGTAGTTGTTCATCTTCTTCGTCGGGCGCAGCTCCGGCGGCACGATGACCTTCCAGGTCTTCTTCATGTCGGCCAGGCTGTACTCGGGCGGGACGGGCGGATCGTGCTGGATGTAGCGCGCCATCAGGTCGACGGTCTTCTCGTCCATCTCACCCGAGGTCTGCCAGTTCGGCATGCCGGCCGGCGAGCCGTAGGCGATGAAGACCTTCAGGTAGTCGGTGCCGCGGCCCAGCGTGATGTCGGGCGTCAGCGGCTTGCCGGTGGCGCCCTTGCGCAGCACGCCGTGGCAGCCGGCGCAGCGCTCGAAGTAGATCTGGCGCGCACGGTCGAACTCGGCCTGCGTCATCGGCGGGGCCTTGGGGTTCGTCGATTGGTGCATCGGCACCTCGCCCAGCGGCGACGAGCCAGCCTGGTACATCACCTCGGTCTCGGTCATCACCGGCGACTTGACCGTCTGCGCGGCGACCGGCAGCGCGGTGGCGGCGGCCAGCATGAGCGCGGCAGCCGTCGCGACATTCAGCTTTGGAATCTTCACGTTCTCTCCTTCCGTTGGGCCGGCGAACCGGTTTGGGTCTGGGGTAAATCCTGAGGCCGAAGGCGGCTCGAGTCCTTGAACTGGTTCAAGCCTTGGTGTCATCAGGGCTTTTCGCCGACGGAAAAGCAAACCCAGTTCAAGGCGCTTTCGCATCCTCCGCAGCATGCTTACGTCACCCCAACAACCAAGCTCCGGAGTCATCATGCCCCCGCGTCGCGTCCTGCCCTTGTTGCTGCCCGTGCTCGCGGCAGCTCCCGCGGCAGCGCAACCCACCGCGCAGGATGCGCAGACCATCGTCGTCTCGGCCACGCGGCACGCGATGCCGCAGATCGACGCGCCGGCGGCGATCGACGTCGTCACCCGCGAGGAGATCGAGGCGCGCGGCGCCGACAACGTCTTCGAGGCGGTGCGTGGCGATACCGGCATCTCGATCCAGGGACGCACCGTCAGTGGCCGCCGCGCGATCAACCTGAGGGGCATGGACAGCCGCCACACGCTGGTGCTGGTCGACGGCAAGCGCATCAACGCGAGCGACGCCGTCGTCAGCCACAGCGACTTCCAGTACGACTGGATCGCGGTCGACGATATCGACCGCATCGAGGTCATCCGCGGCCCGATGTCGGTGCTCTACGGTGCCGAGGCCCTGGGTGGCGTGGTCAACGTGATCACGCGCGCGCCGGGCAGCGAGCGCTGGCGCCTCGGCGCAATGGCCGAGGGCAGCGTCGCCGAGGGCGGCATCGGCGGCGACGGGCACCGGTTCGCGCTGCACGCCGACGGGCCGCTCGCGCAGGGGCTGCGGCTGTCGGTCAGTGCCTCGGAGCGGCGCCGCCAGGCCATCACGAACCGCAGCGACGCGCGCATCTCCGACCTCGAGGGCCACAAGAAGCACGACGCGTCGGCCCGGCTGTACTGGAATCCGGCGGCGGGACACGAGATCATCGCCGAGCACCGCCAGGGTGACGAAGACCGCTGGGCCGACATGCGCGAGAAGAGCGGCAAGAGGCGCTACTACCAGAGCTTCACGCCGGTCGAGCGCAAGCACAGCTCGCTGGGCTGGACCGGTGAGCTCGGCGGTGCGCTGGACCTGCGGGCCTCGCTGCGTGCCTATCGCAGCACGCTGGACACGGGCAACACGCGCACCAACGGCGTGCCCTCGCTGCGCCCGCAGGCGCTGGACGACCGCGTCGTCGAAGGCCAGTTCTCGCTCGTTCCCATGGCAGGCCAGGTGAGCACCGCCGGCTTCGAGCTGCGGCGCGAAGCCCTGGAGAACTTCGGTCTGCCCGACGGCCGCGGCAGCGCCACCAACCGGGCGCTCTATCTGGAACACGAGATGCCGCTGGCCAAGGCGCTGACGCTGACCGCGGGGGTGCGCTACGACCACCACAGCCGATTCGGCCACGAATGGAGCCCGCGCGCCTACGCGGTATGGCAGGTGGCTCCCGGCTGGACCGTCAAGGGCGGCTACGGCCACGGCTTCAAGGCACCGACGCTCAAGCAGCTGATCCCGGACTACCTGGAGGACGAGGGACCGTTCACCTTCCAGGGCAACCCGGCGCTCAAGCCCGAGCGCAACGACGCCGTCGAGATCGGTGCGGGCTGGAGTTCGCCCACCTTCGGCGCACAGGCCATGCTGTTCCACAACCGGGTGCGCGACCTCATCGTCACGCGTCCGATCGGCGTGCTCGCCGGACGCGTGCTCTATTCCTTCGAGAACACCGACAAGGCCACCCTCGAAGGTCTGGAGACCGGACTCACCTGGAAACCGACGCGAGAGTGGACGCTTGCGGCAAGCTGGCAGTGGCTGGACGCCGTCGACGGCAGCGGCCGGCGGCTGGATCGCCGGCCGCGAAACCAGTTCGGCCTGCGCGCGAACTGGGCCTCGGGGCCCTGGCAGGTCGGCGGCAGCATGGAACGCTCACAGGGGCAGTTGCTCACCGCCCCGGTTCCGGGCGAGCCGCCGCAGCCGGTTCCCGGCGTGACGATGATGTCGGCGCAGGCAAGCGTCGCGCTGCCGCGCGGACTCGAGCTCGGCCTGGGCGTCATCAACCTGGGCAACGTCAACCTCCAGGAGAAGTCGCCGCTGTACCTGCACGCCGAAGTCCCACGCACCTGGCGGCTCACGCTCCGCGGGCGCTGGTAGGCAGGGCAGCGAGCCGGCGGCAGCGCAACCAGGCAGACGCAGGAGGCAGGAGAGGCAATGAATGCAGTCCCGAGGCCCCTGGAGACGATCGGCGGCATCTGCGACGAGCCCTTTGCGATGCTCGAGGCTTGTCATGGCCGGCTGCGGCGCGCGCTGGTGCAGATGGAGCGCCTGGCAGCGCGCCTGCCGGTGCACGGCTGCGACGCGCAGGCCGCACAGATCGCCACCGATGTGCTGTGCTATTTCGACTTCTCCGCCCCCTTGCACCATGAGGACGAGGAGCGCCACATCCTGCCGCTGCTGCGCGCCGCCGGCGACGAGGCCTTCGCGGCGCAGATCGAACAGGAGCACCACGAGCTGCACCGACGCTGGATCGAGCTGCGCGGCGGCATCGCCGAAGTCGCATCGGGAACCTGGGTCACCGCCGGCCCCGGCGAGTTCGTCGCCTGGGCGCGCTTCGCGACGCTCTACCGTGCGCACGTCGCCGCGGAGGAAGCCGTTGCCTTCCCCGCAGCGCAGGCGCTCCTGAGCGAGACGATGACGAAGGCCATCGGCCGCGAGATGGCCGAGCGGCGCGGGCTCGCTTGAAGAGGCGCCCGCCTCATCCGAGCGGCGAGGCGGGCCGCGAGTCGATCAGGCGCGGCGCCGACGCGCCGCCAGCAGCAACCCGGCACCAACCAGCGCCAGCGTCGCAGGCTCGGGCACCGAGCTGGGCTGATCCGAATACTCGACGAAATAGGAGTAGCGCTCGTTCGGGAACGACGGCACGCCATAGTCGTTCCACATTGCTGCCGCATCGCCGAAGTAGCCGTAGAGCAGATCGTCTTCGCCGTTGCAGCAGTTGTTGGGTTCGCCCGCGTTCCAGTTCGAGTAGCCCGGTTGCGAACCGGCACCGGCGTTGTAGAAGGTCTGCCCGGCCTCGGGTCCGTTGACCCATTGCCAGGTGCCTTCCGTCGCGCGATCGTTGCCGCCGAGCCAGGCAGCGCCGACGCCGAACGTCGCGATGAGGAAGTTCTGCTCGGCTTGCGACGTGACCGTTGCCATGTAGCCGGTCATACCCATCCAGGAGCGCGTGGGCGCATCGGCGTAGGCCTCGTCCCAGGTGTAGCCGGCGACGGTCGCCGGCGTCACCCGCTCGTACCAGTGGTCGTTGCCGCCCGAGGCGGAGGTCCATTGCACCGGGGCGGCCGAGGCGATCCCGGCGGCGGCCGCGAGGAGCCCGGCAACGGCGACTTTCAGCAGTTTGCGATCCATGCGAGTCCCCTGCAAGAAGTTGGGATGCGACGGCTCTAGCAAGTTCTGCGCCAGTCGTCTCAAATCATTGGGCGACATGGAAAAGCACTCCAGCTCAAACGCCAAGACGCAGTGCGGTGTAAAGAAGATCGACACCTGCGAGGAGGCCGGCCACCAGCGACTGCCGCCGTCGCGGAGTGTGTCCACGGCCGGCGGAATCGGCGCCAGCGACAGGGCCTCGAGGCCGGCCGGGGCGCACCGCCAGCTCGGACTTGGCCACCGCGCGGACGGCGCGAACGCCGCCGACTGCAGCGCGATGCGCGCAACCCCGGCGACGGTACCGCGCGCGATGCGCCTGCTAGGCGTCCAGGCTGACCCCCGCCAGCCGTGCAACCTGCGCCACCAGATCCTGCTCCGCGTAGGGCTTGCCCATCAGCACGGTGACGCCGGCCTCCTCGGCGGTGGGCCGAAGCCGCTCATCGCTCGAAGTGATCATGATCACCGGCAGGTCCGCGGTGCGGGGATCTGCGCGCAGCCGCCGCGTGAGGTCCAGGCCGTCGAGCTCGGGCATCTCGACGTCGGTGACCAGCACATGCGGCGCCTCCTGCCCGATCATCGTCAGTGCCTGCGCACCATCCTCGGCGACCACGACCCGGAACTCCCTTGCGGCCAGGAGCCGGCTGGTCTTCACACGCACGACCTTGGAGTCGTCGGCAATCATCACCACCGTCTGCGCCGCCGAGCGCGCGGCACCCGAGGCTGCTGCCGGCACCGCGGCCTGCGCCTCGGCGCGGTCCCGCTCGATGCGCTCGGCCTCGGCACGTTCTCGGGCGATGCGTGCCGCTTCCGGCCTCTGCGCTTCGAGTCTCTCGGCCTCGAGTTTCTCGGCTTGCGCGCGCTCGATCGCACGCCGCTCGGCCTCGAGTCGTTCAGCTTCGAGCCTTTCGGTTTCGAGACGCTGCTGCTCGAGGCGCTCAGCCTCGGCGCGTGCTGCGGCCGCGCGTTCGGTCTCCAGACGTTGCGCTTCGATCCTTTGGACTTCGGCACGCTGAGCCTCGAGACGCTCCGCCTCGATGCGCTCGGCTTCGGCCCGCTCGGCAGCAAGCCGCTGGCGCTGCGCCTCCCATTCGGCGGCACGGCGCCGGGCGTCGGCGGCCAGGCGCTGTGCTTCTTCCTGTGCTGCGGCCTCGGCCGCCCGGCGCTCCTCGGCTGCGCGGGCGGCCGCTTCGCGCTCGGCGGCGGCCTGCGCCGCGGCACGCTCGGCCGCCTCTCGCTCGGCCGCCTCACGTTCGGCGAGTTCGCGCCGCGCGCTGGCCTGCGCCTCCTGCAGCGCCGCCGCGGCCAAGGCCACCGGGTCGGCGCCCGGACTGGGCGCAGGCAGCGACGGCGGCTCATCCAGCGCCTGCTCTTCCATCGTAGGCGCTGGCATCGGCGCCTTGGGTTCCGTCCCCTTTCGCGGCCAGCCGGGCCTCCCCGCCAGCCACCACAGCACGAGCCCTGCCACGGGCAGCCACCACCACCAGGAATCGAACATCGCCTGCAACGCCGCCTTGTCCTCGCCGCAGCATAGCCGCGCCAGCGCGGCTGCGCGCGCCGCTCGGCGCTGCCGGAGCGCGATCGTCCCCCTCCGCGTGACCCTCGCCACACCCGGGCGTCGCCCCCCGGTGACAACCGGGGGCGCACGATCGCGCTGCACCAGCGCGACAATCGCCGCATGAACGCCCTCATCCTTGGCGCCAGCCGCGGCATCGGGCTCGAGCTGGCGCGACAGTACCGCGCCGAAGGCGTCGCCGTCACCGCCAGCGCACGCGACGACGCCGGCCTGCAGCGGCTGGCCGCACTCGGTGCGACGCCGGTGCGTCTGGACGTCGCCGACGCCGCCGGCGCCTCGGGCTTGGCCTGGGCGATCGACGGCATGGCCTTCGACGTCGTGCTGCTTTGCGCCGGCATCTACGGGCCGCGCAGCACTGGGCTGCAGGCGCCGACCGAAGCCGAGTTCGACGCCGTGATGCACACCAACGTGCTGGGCGCGATGCGCGTGCTGTCGCAGGTGGCAGATGCGCTTTCCCCGGGCGCGCGCGTGGGCGTGCTGAGCTCGCGCATGGGCCTGATCGGCCCGCGCAGCAGCAACTCCGGCTGGCTCTACCGGGCCTCGAAGGCGGCGCTCAACTCGGTGCTCAAGGACGCATCGCTGGCGTGGGCGGGGCGCGCGATCTGTATCGCGCTGCACCCGGGCTGGGTGCGCACCGACATGGGCGGGCCCGGCGCCGACATCGACGTCGCCCAGAGCGCCGCCGGCATCCGGTGGGTGATGGCCGGCCTCACACCCGCGGACAACGGCGGCTTCTTCGATCACGACGGCACGCGCCTGCCATGGTGAGTGCGCTGGGCGCGGCAGCAGGTGCAGATCAGGTGCGCGGAGCGGATCGCCCGGGCAGCGCGCCGATGGGAACGAGAGGAACGATCAGGACCCGGGCGCGAAGGCGCGAATCAAGCTGAAAAAAAAGGAGGCCCGACGATGCTGCTCAGTGACGATCACCGCGCGGTGCAGGACGCCGTGCGCAGCTACGTGCAGGCCGAGATCGCGCCGCACGCCGCGGCATGGGACAAGAGCCACCACTTCCCGAAGGCGCAGCTGCGCGGCCTGGCCGACCTCGGCTGCTACGGCGTCGCGGTGCCGGAGCAGTGGGGCGGTGCCGGGCTGGACTATCTGTCGCTGGCGCTGATCATCGAGGAGATCGCCGCCGGCGATGGCGCGACGAGCACGGTGGTCAGCGTCAACAACTGCCCGGTGTGCTCGATCATGAGCGCGTTCGCCAGCGACGAGCAGAAGACGCGCTTTCTCGTGCCGCTGGCGCGCGGCGACATGCTCGGCGCCTTCTGCCTGACCGAGCCGCACGTGGGCTCGGAGGCCAGCGGCCTGCGCACGACCGCCCGCCGCGAGGGCGACGACTACGTGATCGACGGCGTCAAGCAGTTCATCACCAGCGGCAAGAACGGCGACGTCGCGATCGTGATCGCGGTCACCGACAAGGCTGCGGGCAAGCGCGGCATCAGCGCCTTTCTCGTCCCGACGAGCACGCCCGGCTACACCGTCGCGCGCCTCGAGGACAAGATGGGCCAGCACGCGAGCGACACCGCGCAGATCGTCTTCGAGAACTGCCGCGTGCCGGCCGCCAACCGCATCGGCGAGGAGGGCGAGGGCCTGAAGATCGCGCTCTCGGGCCTGGAGGGCGGGCGCATCGGCATCGCCAGCCAGAGCGTGGGCATGGCGCGCGCGGCCTTCGAGGCGGCGCTGCAGTACGCCAAGGAGCGCCGCGCCTTCGGCCAGCCGATCTTCGAGCACCAGGCGGTGCAGTTCAAGCTCGCGGAGATGGCCACGAAGATCGAGGCCGCACGCCAGCTCGTCTGGCACGCGGCAAGTCTCAAGGACGCCGGCCGCCCCTGCCTGAAGGAGGCAGCGATGGCCAAGCTCTTCGCCAGCGAGACGGCAGAGACCGTGTGCTCGGCGGCAATCCAGGTCTTCGGCGGCTACGGCTACGTCAGCGACTTCCCCGTCGAACGCATCTACCGCGACGTGCGCGTGACGCAGATCTACGAAGGGACGTCCGAGGTGCAGAAGATCCTGATCGGACGCGCGCTGGCCTAAGCGCGGGCCCGGCCTGCCGCCGCCAGGACCCGCGCGCCCGTCGCTACAGTCGGGCTGCCGATGAATCGATGAGTACGACCCCGAGCATCTCCCTCGACGAACGCAGCGCCCGTCAGGTGCTGCTGCTGCGCGCCTACGAGACCGCCGAGCCGCCGGATTCCGCCTGGACCACCGAGGACCGGGACTGGGCCACGCGCGTGGCGCGCGCGAGCCTGCCCGAGGACCCCGCGCCGGAGCGCTTCATCGCCGAGCGCGCGCGGCACGCGATGCAGCGCCTGGCGCCGCGCGAGACCGGCGTGCGTGCGGCCCTGGGCGCACATTTCGCCGGCGGCGCCTGGGTCGGGGTGGCGGTCGTCCTCGGCCTGCTGCTCGGACTGGCCGTCGACCACATCGGCCCGGCGCAGCGCATCAACCTGCTGGCCCCGCCGATCTGGGCGCTGGTCGCGTGGAACCTGCTCGTCTACCTGGCGCTGCTCGTCAAGCCGCTGCTCGGCAAGGGACCGGGGCGCCTGCGGCGCTGGCTGCGCGCGCGCTGGCAGCCCAAGGGCGGACGCTGGGGCCGCCATGCGACGCTCGCGCGCTTTGCCGCCGACTGGGCGCGCGTGGCCGCGCCGCTGGACGGCGCACGGGCCGCACTCGTGCTGCACCTGGGTTCGGCGGCACTGGCACTCGGAGTCATCGTCGGCATGTACGTGCGCGGCCTGGTGCTCGACTATTCGGCGGGCTGGGAGAGCACCTTCCTCGGCGCCGAGACGGTGCACGGGCTGCTCTCGGTCCTGCTCGCGCCCGCTTCGGCGCTGACGGGCGTCCCGATCCCGGACGCCGCGGCGCTCGCGGCCATGCAGGTCGGCCCGGCGCGGCCGGCGCAGGCCAGCGCCGCGCCCTGGTTGCACCTGTACGCGGCCACGCTCGCGCTCTTCGTGATCGCACCGCGCCTCGTGCTCGCGCTGCTGGCGCGTCTGCAGGTCTGGCGGCTGCATCGTCGCCTGCCGCTGGCCGCAGACGACGCCTGGTTCCGGCAGTGGCTGCAGCCGCGCAAGAGCCTCGCCGGCACCGTCTGGCTGCTGCCGCACGCAGCGCCGGCTTCGGCGACCGCGGCGCTGGCCTTGCAGGAGGCGCTGCAGTCGGCAAGCCAGGGCCGGGCACGGCTGCAGGCAGCCCCGCCCGTGCCCTACGGCGAAGAAGCCGACGCCGCGCACACCACGCCGCCACCGGATACGGCGCTGGTCCTGGTGCTCGTCGACCTGGCCAGCACGCCCGAGGAGGAAGTGCACGGCCGCCTGCTCGATCGCCTGGCGACGAGCGCGCAGGCGGCACGACGCGTGCTGCTCGCCGACGAGGCTCGCTACCGCCAGCGGCTCGGTGATGACGAGGCGACATTGGGCGCACGCCGTCAAGCCTGGCAAGCGCTCGCCGATGCACACGGCACGACCCTGCTCTCGCTCGATCTGGGCACCGACCCCGCGGCACTGCAGGTCGCTTTTCAAGGCGCACTCGGCGGCTGAGCGCCTCGCGCACAGGGCGCGCGCGCCGACGCGCGCGAACATCCGGGCGGCTTCATGCCATCATCCAAGCTCCAGCCCGCCGGGGCTTTTTTCATGGCTGAAACGATCGCGCTGAGCCTGGTCTCGCACACCAACGTCGGCAAGACGACGCTGGCGCGCACGCTGCTTTCACGCGACATCGGCGAGGTGCGCGACGCCGCGCACGTGACCGAGTTCGCCGATGCGCACGTGCTGCTGCAGGACGAGGCCGGCAACACGCTGACCCTGTGGGACACGCCGGGCTTCGGCGACAGCGCGCGCCTGGTGCGGCGGCTGCGGCGCGAGGGCAGTCCGCTCGGCTGGTTCCTCTCCGAGGTCTGGGACCGCTGGCGCGACCGCCCCTTCTGGGCCGCGCAGCACGTCGTGCGCCACGTGCGCGACACGAGCGACGTCGTCCTCTACCTGGTGAACGCCGCCGAGCCGCCCGAGGCCGCCGGCTACGTCGCGCCGGAGATGGAGCTGCTCGCCTGGATCGGCAAGCCGGTGCTGGTGCTGCTGAACCAGCTCGGCCCGCCGCACGGCGCGGACGCCGACGAGCGCGACCTGCAGCGCTGGCGCAGCCAGTTGCAGCCCTGGCCGCTCGTGCGCCAGGTGCTGCCGCTGGACGCGTTCGCGCGCTGCTGGGTGCAGGAAGGCGAACTGTGGCAGGCGGTGCAGGCCGCGCTGCCGCCGGCACGACAGGAGGCGATGGCCGCACTGCACGCGGCCTGGACGCGCCAGCGCCGGCAGCAGTTCGACGAGGCGATGCGCGTGCTCGCGCAAAGCCTGGCGCAGATCGGCAGCGCACGCGTCGAGCTCGGCAACGGCGGCATGCGCGAGGGCCTGCGGCGCCTGGGTTCGACGCTCGGGATGGGCGAGAAGCGCCCGGCGGCGATCGACGCCGCCGAGAAGAAGCTCGCCGCGCTGATCGACGCCCAGACGCGGCAGAGCACCGACGCGCTCATCCGCCTGCACGGCCTGCACGGCCAGGCCGGCGGCATCGTGCTGGAACGCCTGGGCGCGCTGCTGCAGTGGCAGCGCAAGCTCGACGAGGGGCCGGCGGCGGTGCTCGGCGGGCTCGTCAGCGGCGCGGCCACGGGGCTTGCAGCCGACGTCGCCAGCGGCGGGATGACGCTGGGTGGCGGGATGATCGTCGGCGGCGTGCTCGGCGCCCTCGGCGCGGCGGGCCTGGCGCGCGGCCTCAATGTCGTGCGCGGCGCCGATCGCAACTGGGCGGGGCTCGCCCCTGCCGCGATGCAGGAGCTGCTGCGCGCGGCACTGCTGCGCTATCTCGCGGTCGCGCACTTCGGCCGCGGACGCGGCCAGTGGCGCGACGGCGAGGCGCCGCCGCATTGGGCGCAGGCGGTGGGCGCGGCGCTGACCGAAGAGCAGGAGGCGCTGCAGGCCCTGTGGGCCGGACGCTCGTCGTCGTTCGAGAACGACGGGGACGCAGAGCGGCTCGCGCAGGCGCTGCAGCCGCTGCTGGCACGCGCCGCGCAACGCACGCTCGCGCTGCTGTACCCTGGCGCCTGGAACGCAGCCGCCGGGCAGGCCAGCGCATGAAGATCCTCATCCTCGGGGCCGGTCGCGTCGGCGAGAGCGTCGCCGAGAACCTCGTTTCCGAGCGCAACGACATCACCATCGTCGACACCGACCCGGCGCGGCTGCGCGAGCTGCAGGACCGCATGGACCTGCGCGGCGTCGTCGGCAACGGCATCCAGCCCAGCGTGCTGCGCGAGGCCGGCGCCGAGGACAGCGACATGCTGATCGCCTGCGCGCCGCTGGACGAAACGAATCTCGTCGCCTGCAAGATCGCGCACGAGGTCTTCAACGTGCCGACGACGATCGCCCGCTTGCGCAGCCCCGAGTACGACGAGGGCACCGATCTGCTGGGCAAGCCCTGCTTCGCGGTCGACCATGTGATCCACCCCGAGCAGAGCGTCACCACCTACATCCGCAAGCTGATCGAGTACCCCGAGGCGCTGCAGGTGCTCGAGTTCGCCGGCGGCCTGGTGAGCCTGATCGCGGTGCGCGCGGTGGCCGGCGGGCCGCTGGTGCAGCACACGCTCTCGGAGTTGCCGCAACTCGTGCCGGGCGTGGAGATGCGCATCGTCGCCATCTACCGCCAGGACAAGGCCGTCCCCAGGCTCGGGGGCGCCACGCGCGTGGAGGCCGGCGACGAGATCTTCGTGCTCGCGGCCACCGAGCACATCCGCACCGTGCTCGGCGCGCTGCGCAAGATGGACCGCCCGGTGAAGCGCCTGATGATCGCCGGCGGCGGGCGCATCGGGCTGCGCCTGGCGCGCGAGCTGCACGGGCGCTACCAGGTCAAGCTGATCGAGGAGCGGCGCGAGCGCTGCGATTACCTCGCGGCGCAGCTGCCCACCGACGTGCTCGTGCTGCACGGCGACAGCACCGACGAGGATCTGCTGATCGGCGAGAACGTGCAGAACATGGATCTCTTCGTCGCCATGACCAGCGACGACGAGGACAACATCATGTCCTGCCTGCTGGCCAAGCGCCTGGGCGTGCGCCGGGTGCTGGCGCTGATCAACCGGCGCGCCTATGCCGAACTGGTGCAGGGCACGCAGATCGACATCGCGCTGGCGCCGGCGCAGGCGGTGATCGGCGAGCTGCTGGCCTTCGTGCGCCGCGGCGACGTCGAGGCGGTGCACAGCCTGCGCCGCGGCGCCGCCGAGGCGCTGGAGGGCATCGTGCGCGGCGACGCGAAGACGAGCCGCATGGCCGGCCGGCGCATCGACGAGATCGCGCTGCCCGAGGGCGCGCACATCGGTGCGCTGGTGCGCGGCCTGCACCTGGATGACGGCAGCATGGTCGAGCCCGAGTTCGCCAAGCCGCGCGTCATCATCACCCACCACGACACGGTGGTGCAGCCCAACGACCACGTGATCGTGTTCGTGCCGCACAAGCGCATGATCCGCAAGGTCGAGAAGCTGTTCCAGGTCAGCGCGACCTTCATGTTCTGAAGGCGCGACGCGCAGGCCGGCGGCAGCAGGAAGGCAGGAGGACATGGGCGCGCTTGGCGTCGTCGCGATGGTCGGCCGCGTGGTCGTGCTCTTCGCGCTGCTGATGGGCGTCCCGCTGTCCTTTGCCATTGCCGAGCCCGACGCGGCGCGCGAGCCCTTCTTCGTCGCCGCCGGGATCACGCTGGCCTGCGGCGTGGCGATGAGCCTGGCCACGCGGCGCTTTCGCCGCGAGCTGCAGCCGCGGGACGGCTTCCTGCTGGTGGGGCTGACCTGGACGCTGCTGCCGCTGTTCGGCACGCTGCCGCTGCTGCTGGCGATCCCGGACCTCGGCTTCGCCGATGCCTACTTCGAAGCGATGTCGGGCTTCACCGCCACCGGCGCAACCGCGCTCGTCGGGCTGGACGCGCTGCCGCTGTCGATCAACGTCTGGCGCTGCCTGCTTTCGCTGGTCGGAGGCCTCGGGATCGTGATCCTGGCCGTGGCCGTCCTCCCGCTGCTGGGGGTGGGCGGGAACCAGCTCGTGAAGACCGAGATGACCGGCCCGATGAAGGACCAGAAGCTCACGCCGCGGATGGCCGACACCGCGCGCGCGATCTGGGTGATCTACGCGATCCTCGCGCTGGCCTGCACGCTCGCGTACCGGGCAGCGGGCATGAGCTGGCCGGACGCCTTCATGCACATGTGCACGACGATCAGCCTCTCGGGCTTCTCCAGCCACGACACGAGCTACGCCTACTGGAACTCGCCAGCGATCGAGGCGGTCGCGATCGGCTTCATGCTGCTGGCCGGCGTCAACCTCGTGCTCTATTTCGGCGCCTGGCGCAGCCGCTCGCTGGCGCCGCTGTGGCGCAACGCCGAGCTGCGCGCCTACTTCGGTGTGCTCGCGTTCGCCATCGCGGGGCTCACGCTCTACCTCTACGCGCTCGGCCTCTATCCGACGCTGCTGCGCTCGCTGCGGCAGGCGGCGTTCCACGTCGTGTCGGTCGCGACGACCACCGGTTACGCGATCGACGACTACGGGCAGTGGCCGGTGTTCGCCGGGCTGCTGATGCTGCTGCTGGGCAGCTTCGCGACCTGCGCCGGCAGCACGGGCGGCGGCATGAAGATGGTGCGCGTGCTGCTGCTGTTCAAGCTCTCGCGGCGCGAGCTGCTGCGCATCATGCACCCGAGCGCGGTCACGCCGGTGGTGCTGGGCAGCACGGTGGTCAACGAGCGCGTGATGTACAGCGTCGTCGCCTACATGATGATGTACGGCGCCTGCCTCGTGACGCTGACGCTGGCGATGCTCTTCAGCGGCATGGACCCGGTCAGCGCCTTCAGCGCGGTCTTCGCCTGTCTCAACAACATCGGGCCGGGGCTGGGCGTCGTCGGGCCGGCGCAGAACTACGCCAGCCTCTCGGTCTTCCAGACCTGGATCTGCACGCTGGCGATGCTGCTCGGGCGTCTGGAGCTGCTGGCGGTGCTCGTGCTGCTGCTGCCGGCGTTCTGGCGGAAGTAGCGCCGCTGCGGCGCGCGGCGCGGGCCGCGCGAGCGCCCCGGCAAGGACGGCGCTACACGACGCTGTCCCAGGGCGCGCTCAGGCGCACCGCGCCGTTGACGATGCCGACCATCGAATAGGTCTGCGGGAAGTTGCCCCAGAGCTCGCGCGTGGCCGGCGCGGTGTCCTCGCTCAGCAGCCCGAGGTGGTTGCGGCTGGCCAGCAGCGCCTCGAAGGCCTCGCGCGCCTGCTGCTGGCGGCCGATGCGCGCCAGCGCGTCGACGAGCCAGAACGAGCAGACGTTGAACGCGACCTCGGGGCGGCCGAAGTCGTCGGCCTCCTCGTAGCGGCGCAGGTAGGGCCCGTCGCTGAGCGTGGCGATCAGCGCATCGACGGTGCTGACGAAGCGCGGGTCCTGCGCCGGCAGGAAGCCGACCTCGGACATCAGCAGCACGCTCGCGTCCAGGTGCTCGCCGTCCAGGCTCTCGACGAAGGCGCGGCGCTTCTCGTTCCACGCGCGCGCGAGGATGAGCTCGCGCACCGTCTGCGCGCGCTCCTGCCAGTGGCGCGCACGCGCCAGCAGTCCCAGCGCCGCGGCCATGCGCGCCAGGCGGTCGCAGGCGGCCCAGCACATCAGCACCGACGAGGTGTGCACGCGCGCGCGGGTGCGCAGCTCCCAGATGCCGGCGTCGGGCTGGTCGTGCAGCGCCCAGGCGCGCTCGCCCATGACCTCGAGCGCGGCGAAGTCGCCGGCGCTGCCGCGGTTGAAGAGGCGCTGGTCGTGGAAGGCCTGCGACGCGCCGAGCACGATGCTGCCGTAGACGTCGTGCTGGAAGTGCTCGGCGGCCTGGTTGCCCACGCGCACGGGGCCCATGCCCCGGTAGCCCGCGGCGGCGGTGATGATCGACTCGGGCAGGTCGGCCTCGAGGCCAACCCCGAACAGCGGCTGCACGTGGCCGTTCTCCGCGCCGCGCACGACGTTGTAGAGCCAGCGCAGGTAGCCCTCCATCGTGCTCATCTCGGCCAGGCTGTTGAGCGCGCGCACGACGAAGAAGGCGTCGCGCAGCCAGCAGTAGCGGTAGTCCCAGGTGCGGCCGCTGTCCGGCGCCTCGGGAATGCTGGTGGTGAGCGCGGCGACGATCGCGCCCGTGTCCTCGTACTGGCAGAGCTTGAGCGTGATCGCGGCACGGATCACCGCTTCCTGCCATTGCAGCGGCAGCGCCAAGCGCCGCGTCCAGCGCCGCCAGTGCGCGACGGTGCGGTCGTCGAAGTCGCGCGCGGTGTCGTCGACGGCGCCGGTGAGCGTCTCGTCCGGGCCGAGCAGGAAGGACAGCGGCGTGCGCAGCTGGAACCAAGTGCCGTCACCGACGTAGGTGATCGGCGCGCTGGTGTTCAGCCGCAGCGTGATGTGCGGCAGCACGTAGCGCAGGTGGTGGCTGCCGCGCGTGACCTGCGCCGGGGTCGCGCCCCAGTCGCCGCGCGGCTGCAGCAGGATGCGCACGCGCGGGTGCCCCGCCAGCGGGCGCACGCGCCGCACGAGCTGGGCCGGGCGGAACATGCGGTCGTGCATCGTGAAGCGCGGCGCGAAGTCGCGCAGCTCGATGCCCTGGCCTGCAGCGTCCCAGAGCCGCGTCACCAGCACCGCCGTGTTGGCCTCGTAGAACTGCTCGCTGCGCGAGAGGCCCTCGAGCTCGATCGTGAACGAGCCCGGCGGCTGCACGCCATGGCTGCTGTGCAGCAGCGAATCGAACACCGGCGTGCTGTCCACGCGCGGCAGGCAGCACCAGATGATGCGTCCGAGCCGATCGACGAGGGCGCCGACGCCGCAGTTGCCGATGACGGCGAGATCCAGCGACGCGGCGGGCGCGCACGCGCCGGGATCGGGGGACGGGGGCTGCGGCTTCGCGGTCGTCAAGAGGCCTCCAGGCTTTAGCTGATTGCGGATGGTTGCGTGTTATACATTTGTACCCATGCAATTCGACCCGAGAGCCGGTTCGCAGGCATGGCATTGAACTCGCTGCGGCTGCAGCTGCGTTTCCTGCTGCCCCTGACGGCGACCCTGGTCCTGGCGGCGACGCTGGCGGTGCCGCTGCTGGACCGCGTGACGCTGCGCTGGTTCAGCCGCGACCTCAACAGCCGCGGCACGCTCGTGGCCAACACGCTCAGCGACGCGGTCGGCGAGGCGCTGATCGCGCACCGCACCGCGCGGCTGCGCCCGCTGTTCGAGCGCGCGACGCAGGACGAGCGCCTGTACGCGATCGGCCTGTGCAGCCCGGGCGGCGAGCTGCTGGTGCGCACCGAGCGCTTCCCCGCCGAGCTGAGCTGCCGGCGCGCGCTCGAGCTCGACGAGGACGGCGAGTCGCGGCTGGCGCTGGCCGGCGGCAGCGTGCACCTCGGCGTGCACGAGGTGATGGCAGTCCCACCCCCACCGCCGGTGCCGGTGCCGATCCCGGCACCGCCAGCGGCGCCCGAGGGAGGCTTCACGACCGGCGATGTCGCGCCGATGCCGCCGCCGGCCCCGGAACCTGCCGCCAGCGCCGAACCCCCGCAGCCGGTCCTGGCCGGTCACCTGCTGGTGCTGCACGACCTCAGCTTCATCGACCGGCGCAGCCAGGATACGCGCCGCTACCTGGTCGGCTTGATCGCGGCGCTGGGCCTGGCGATCGCGCTGATCACGGTCGTCGTCGCGCAGCTGAGCTGGCGCGGATGGATCAAGGGCGCGCGCGCGCTGATGCGCGGCGAAGGGCTGCTGGCACCGTTCGCGCCGGTGCCCGAGCTCGCGCCGGTGGCGCAGGAGCTGCGCAGCCGCCTGCGCGACCTCGAGGACGAGTACCGGCGCGCGCAGGGCCCGGAGACCGAATGGACGCCGCAACGCCTGCGCACGCTGCTGAACACGCAGTTGAGCGGCGACCAGGTCATCGTCGTCAGCAACCGCGAGCCCTACATCCACGAGCACGGCGACGCCGGCATCGTCGTCAAGCGCCCGGCCAGCGGCCTGGTGACCGCGGTGGAGCCGGTGATGCGCGCCTGCTCGGGCACCTGGATCGCGCACGGCAGCGGCGGCGCCGACCGCGAGGTCGTCGACGAGGGCGACCGCGTCGCGGTGCCGCCGGGCCAGCACGACTACTGGCTGCGCCGCATCTGGCTCAGCCCCGAGGAGGAACAGGGCTACTACTACGGTTTCGCCAACGAGGGCATGTGGCCGCTGTGCCACGTCGCGCATGTGCGGCCGGTCTTCCGCGAGTCGGACTGGGAGGCCTATCGTGTCGTCAACCAGCGCTTCGCCGACGCGGTGGTGGCCGAGGCGCGGCGCGAGGATCCGGTGGTGCTGGTGCAGGACTACCACTTCGCGCTGCTGCCGGCGATGGTGCGCGAGCAGCTGCCCGAGGCGACCATCCTCACCTTCTGGCACATCCCCTGGCCCAACCCGGAGAGCTTCGGCATCTGTCCCTGGCGGCGCGAGATCCTGCAGGGCATGCTGGGCAGCACCATCCTCGGTTTTCACACGCGCTACCACTGCAAGAACTTCATCGAGACGGTCGATCGCTACCTCGAGGCGCGCATCGAGCACGAGCACTCGATCATCGCGCACCAGGACAAGGAGACGCTGGTCGAGAGCTACCCGATCTCGATCGCCTGGCCCGACGAGGCGACGGTGGCGGCTTGGCCTTCGGTCGTCGAATGCCGCCGGCGCGTGCTCGCGCGGCTCGCGCTCCCGGCCGGCGTGATCCTGGCGGTGGGTGTCGACCGCTTCGACTACACCAAGGGCATCCTCGAGCGGCTCAATGCCGTCGAACGCCTGCTCGAGAAGCAAGCGGAGCTGGTCGGCCGCTTCGTCTTCGTGCAGGTGGCCGCGCCCACGCGCGGCGCGCTCGACGAGTACCAGAGCTTCCGGCAGCGCGTGCAGCAGACCGCGGCGCGCATCAATACCCGCTTCGGCAGCCTCGGCTGCCAGCCGGTGCACCTGCTCGCGCGGCACCACGAACCCGACGCGGTCAACGAGCTCTTCCGCGCCGCCGACCTCTGCGTCGTCACCAGCCTGCACGACGGCATGAACCTCGTTGCCAAGGAGTTCGTTGCCGCGCGCGACGACCTGCAGGGCGTGCTCGTGCTCAGCCGCTTCGCCGGTGCCGCGCGCGAGCTGCCCGAGGCGCTGATCGTCAACCCCTACCACGTCGAGGAAACCGCCGACGCCCTCCACCGCGCAGCGACGATGCCCGCGGCCGAGCAGCGCGAGCGCATGGCCAGCCTGCGCAGCACCGTGCGCGAGTTCAACGTCTACCGCTGGGCCGGCCGCATGCTCGCCGACGCCGGGCGCTCGCGGCTGCGCACGCGCATCGAGGCGCGCGTGCGTCGCTTCCAGGAGAACGGGTAGACGAGCCGATGGGCGACACGGGCAGCGCCGCCGGCCGCCGGCCGCACATCTTCAGCGCCGAAGGCGAATCCGCCCTCGCCGAGCTGCTGACGCGGCGCGCGCTGCTGGCCTTCGACTTCGACGGCACGCTGGCGCCGATCGTCCCGCAGCCGGCGCAGGCGCGGCTGTCGCAGGCCGTTGCGGCGCGGCTGGCGGCCCTGGCCGAGCGGCTGCCGGTGGCGGTGATCAGCGGACGCTCGCTCGCCGATCTGCGCCAGCGCCTGGGCTTTTCGCCGACCTATCTCGTCGGCAACCACGGCGCCGAGCATGCCGACGATCCGGCCGCAGCAGCGGCCTGGCGCGCGGCACTCGACCCGCTGCGGGAACACCTGCGGCGCGAACAGGGGCGACTCGTCGCCGCGGGCGTGGGCATCGAGGACAAGGGCTTGTCGGTCGCGCTGCACCATCGCCTGGCGCCTTCGGAAAGCGCTGCGCTGGCGGCGATCGACGCGGCGCTGGCCGAGCGTCCGCCGGGGGTCGGCGTCTTCGCGGGCAAGCGCGTCGTCAATCTGGTTCCGGCCGGCTGCCCCGACAAGGCCGACGCGCTCTTCTCGCTGGTTGCGCGCAGCGGCGCCGAGACGGCGCTCTTCGCCGGCGACGACGTCAACGACGAGCCGGTCTTCGAGCGCGCACCGGCGCACTGGCTGACGCTGCGCGTCGGCCGCGACGCCGCCTCGGGCGCGCGCTTCTATCTCGACAGCCCGGCCGAGATGGCGATGCTGCTCGAGCGCATGCGGCAGCATCTGGCCGCGGACGGCCCGGCGCGGCGGGAGCCGCCGCGGTGAGCGCGGGGCGATCCCGCGCGCGGATGGCCTGCGCTGCGCCGTCGGCGGTCGCGGCCGCGAACACACCCGACACCGCCGCGGCCGCGCGCGTGCTGCGGCAGTTCCGTCTGGTCTTCAACGCGGTGAAGACGCACTTCCAGCAGGTCGAGAAGCAGGCCGGTATCGGCGGCGCGCAGGTCTGGGCGCTCTCGGTGCTGCGGGACGCGCCGGGCATCGGCGTCACCGAACTGGCGCAGCGCATGGACATCCACCAGAGCACGGCGAGCAACCTCGTGCGTTCGCTGGCGCGCGCGGGGCTCGTGCGCATCGAGCGCAACGCGCCGGACCGACGGATGGTGCAGCTGCATCTGCAGCCCAGTGCCCTTCCCGTGCTGGACAAGGCGCCGGGGCCCTTGGCCGGCGTCCTTCCCGAGGCCCTCGCGCGGCTCGATCCCGGGCTGCTTGCGCGGCTCGAAGCCGACCTGGCCGCCCTGCTCGCCGTGCTGCAGACCGAGGCCGACGACGCGCGCATTCCGCTTGCCGTGATGTCGCAGAACCACTCCGTTAATGCGAATGATTCGTATTGATGTATCCTCCGGCACCTTGCTCGCCCACCGATTCGATCGTCAAGAGGCCCCGGACATGAGCCGTCGACACTTTCTCGCCCAACTCGGCTGCAGCCTCGGCGTGGCCGCCTGGCCGGCGATGGCCCGGGCGCAGGCCCAGGCCAAGCCGCTGCGCGTGGGCGGCGGTTGGCTCATGAACGAGCGCGAATTCCAGATCGGCGCGCTGCGCGTGGATTGGGCCTCCGGCCAGGTGAGCACCGAATTCACGCACACGCTGCCGACCCTGCCGCACGCGATCGTTCCCGAGCACGGCGGCGGTTTCCTCGCGGTGGCGACGCGCCCGGGAACCTGGATCGTTCGCGTCGACGGCGAGGGCAAGCTCGTGAACCGGATCGACAGCAGCAACGAAGGCGACGCGCGAACCTACGACGGCCACGTCATTGCGAGCCTGGACGGCCAATGGCTCTACTCCGGCGAGACCGACCGCAGGACCGGCGAGGGCTGGGTCAGCGTGCGCGACGTGCGCACGCTGCGCAAGGTCGCCGAGCACCGCACGCACGGAATCGACCCGCACCAGATCCTCGTCGATCGTCGTGGCCTGCTCGTCGTCGCCAACGGTGGCATTCCGCGCACCGCCACCGGGCGCAAGCGCGATCTCGACCAGATGAACCCGAGGATCGTGCACATGGACCCGAAGAACGGCGAGAAGCTCGGCGAATGGCCGCTGCCGGACGCGCGCCTGAGCCCGCACCACATCGCCTGGAGTCGTCCGCTGCGCGAGGACGAGGAGCCGCTGCTGGGCATCGGATTGCAGGCCGAGCACGACGAACCGGCAGACCGGCGCGATGCGCCGCTGCTGGCGATCTGGGACGGCAAGGCGCTCTCGATCCCCTCGCGCCAGGTCGTCGACGGCTACGCCGGTGACGTGGCGCCGGGCCCCAACGGCGGCTTCGTGCTCACCGCGCAGTTCGCGAACCGCATCGTGCTGTGGCAGCCGCACAAGGCCGACGAATTCCTCACCATCGGCAAGGTGCAGAACCCCTGCGGCCTGTGGCCGCTGGATGACGCGCCCGGGGTTGCGATCGGCGGCGGCCTGGGTCTTGCGCGCTGGCACCCGAGCGAAGCGGCGCAGATGCTGCGCTGGCCGCAGGGCATGGCAGCCGGAAACCACTGGGCGCTGCTCGGCTGAAGCGGGCACTGGGCTCGGCCCTCGCTGCGACGCCCTCCGCCACGCCGTCGGTCAGCCCGATGTGTCGCGCGGCTGGCGCAGCATGCGTTCGCGCATCTCGCGCGGCGCGCAGCCGTGGCGCGCTCGAAACGCGCGGCTGAAATGCGCCGCGTCGCTGAAGCCCCAGGCGAAAGCGATTTCGCTGACGCTGCGCGCCGAACAGGCTGGGTCGCAGAGCTCGCGCCGCGCGGCATCGAGCCGCTGCGACCAGATCCAGTCGCTGAGCGAGCAGGGTTCGCCCGCCCACGCACGATGCACCGTGCTCGGTGACAACCTCAGGGCCTGCGCGATCGAGGCCACGCCGAGCTCGGGGTCCGCCAGACGCGCGCGCACCAGGGACTTGATCTGCTCGCGGTGGTACGCGGTCAGGCGCGACACCGGCGCCGGCCGGGCCGCGGGCAGCGTCGCCAGGCCCGCGATCAGGATCTGGATCACGCTGTCGGCCACGGCCGCGGCCGACTCCGGCGCGAGTTCGCCGATGCTCGCTGCGAGCGTGCGGATCATCTCGATCATCAGGTGCCCGGCACCGCGGTCGCCGCGCACCGTGGTTGCGGTCAGGCGCTCCGTGTCGCGCAGCGCGGTGCGCAGCAAGGGCCCCGGCAGCATCAGCACCACCTGCTGGAACGCGTCGTCGAAGCTGAGCTGGTACGGACGCGTGCTGTCGTAGAGCGCGAAGTCGCCGGGCCCGAGCACGGCGTCGCGGCCGTCCTGCGAGACGACACCGCGGCCCCGCGTCTGGATGCTGACGAGGAAGTGGTCTTCGCTCGCGCGGGCGATCAGCGACGGCGTGCGCTGCACGCGCTGCGCAGTGGCGGTCACGCGCGACAGGCGCAGCGTCGCGAGCTCGTCGGCGACGATCTCGCCTTCGATGCTGTCGATTCCGGCAGGCACGTCGCATTGGAGCCGGACGAAGGTGTCGCAGACGAGATCGGTCCAGAACGCCAGCCGATCGCGGGCGGCGATCCGGGCCGTGCTGATCGTCGTCGACATGCGGCAAAGCATAGTGCCGTGCATCCAGACCCGCAACGCCGGACTGCGTGTCCGGGTCAAGCTCCGCGCGACGGCCAGACAAGCCCCGGCGGCCAAGCGTGCCTAGCATGGCCGCTCCCATTCCAACGACTCAATGGAGACAGCCATGGCCACGACCCATCCCAAGTTCCGCGCCGCCGCGATCCAGGCGGCACCGGTGTTCCTCGACCTCGACGCGTCGATCGACAAGGCGATCCGGCTGATCGCCGAGGCGGCCGGGAACGGCGCCAAGCTGATCGCCTTCCCCGAGACCTGGTTGCCGGGCTACCCCTGGTTCATCTGGCTCGACTCGCCGGCCTGGGGCATGCAGTTCATCCAGCGCTACCACGACAACTCGCTGACCTACGGCACGCCGCAGGCCGAGCGCATCACGCAGGCCGCGAAGGAGCACGGCATCGTCGTCGTCATGGGCCTGTCCGAGAAGCAGGGCGGCAGCCTCTACATGGGCCAGTGGATCATCGACGAGAACGGCAACACCGTCGCGCAGCGGCGCAAGCTCAAGCCCACGCATGTCGAGCGCACGGTGTTCGGCGAAGGCGACGGCAGCGACCTGAGCGTGTACCCCACGGCGCTCGGGCGTGTCGGGGCGCTGTGCTGCTGGGAGCACCTGCAGCCGCTGTCCAAGTACGCGATGTACGCGCAGAACGAGCAGGTGCACATCGCCGCCTGGCCGAGCTTCTCCCTCTACCGCGGCGGCGCGCACGCGCTTGGTGCCGAGGTGAACAACGCCGCCAGCCGCATCTACGCGGTCGAGGGGCAGTGCTTCGTGCTCGCGCCCTGCGCGACGGTGTCGCCGGAGATGGTCGAGATGCTCTGCGGCGACGATCCGGTGAAGCGGCAGCTGCTGCTTCCCGGCGGCGGCTTCACGAGGATCTACGCGCCCGACGGGCAGCTGATGCACGAGCCGCTGCCCGAAGATCAGGAGGGCATCGTCTACGCCGACCTCGACCTCGGAATGATCTCGCTGGCCAAGGCCGCTGCCGACCCCGCCGGACACTACTCCCGCCCCGATGTCACGCGGCTGATCCTGAACAAGACCCCGGGCGACCGCATGATCGTGCGCACCGCTGCCGCCGGCGAGACGAGGTCGGACGACGAGCGCGAGCCGTCGACCGGTCGCACCGATCCGGTCGAGCTTGCCGTGCAGCGTCGCGCGTCCTGAGCGCCCCCAGGGCCGGGCTGCGCCCGGCCCGCCTCCCATGGGAGATCAAGCAAGGTGGCAGAGCCACCTTTGCTCGAGAGGATCAGTCGGCCCAATCGCCCAGCGCTTGCGCATCGTGCAAGCGCTCGAAGGATCAGGTCCGCGCCCGGGCGAGCGGCGCAGCGAGCGTGTCGGGGCCTGCCCGCTGGATCTCTCCCGTGCGCGAGCCGCGCCTCAGCGCCGCTTCGCGCGCGGATGCGCGGCGTCGTAGGCGCGCGCCAGGTGCTGGAAATCGAGCCGCGTGTAGACCTGCGTCGTCTGGATGCTGGCGTGGCCCAGCAGCTCCTGCACCGCGCGCAGGTCGCCGCTGGATTGCAGCAGGTGCGAGGCGAAGCTGTGCCGCAGCATGTGCGGCCGCACCTGTGCGGGGACGCCTGCCTGCAGCGCGAGCGCCCGCAGCCGCGCGCGCAGCGGGTTGGGTGTCAGCCGCGTGCCGCGCTGGCTGACGAAGAGTGCCGGCTCGTCGGGGGCGGCGAGCCGCGGCCGCAGCGCCAGCCAGGCCTGCAAGGCCTGCAGCGCGGGCGCCCCGATCGGCACGCTGCGGCGCTTCGATCCCTTGCCCAGCACATGCGCGCTGGCATCGTCCAGATCGATCCAGCCGCGGGCGTGCGCCGAAGCCTGCACGTCGAGCCCGAGCAGCTCCCCCACGCGCAGGCCGCATCCATAGAGCAGTTCGACGATGGCGTGGTCGCGCGCAAGCAGTTCGGCACGGCTGCCCTGCCCTTCGTGCGCGGCCAAGGCCATCGCCTGCTCCACCGGCAGCGCCGAGGGCAGCGGCTTGGCCGCTCTGGGCGGGCGCACCGCGGCCGCGGGGTTGTGCGCCACGCGCCCGTCGCGCCCCCACCAGCGATAGAGCCCTCTCCATGCCGCGAGCGTGATCGCGATGCTGCGCGCGCCCAGGCCCTGACGGCGCAGCGTCGCGACCCAGTCCCGCAGATGATGCACCTGCGCGTGCGACAGTTCGACGTTCTCGGCCGCAGCCAGGCGCTGCAGGCGCACGAGCGCGTCGCGGTACATCGCAAGCGTGCGCGGCGCGAGGCGCTTCTCGACGGTCAGATGGTCGAGGAAGCGCTGCAGCTCCGCCCCGAGGGCCTCGTGCGCGAGAGACGCCGCGGCCTGCGGCGCAACCGTCCCGGCGCCTTCGGCCCCGGCGTTCATGGCCGATGCGGGCGCAGGCGCGAGAGCGCGGCGCTGGCGATCTCGCCGATGCGCATCAGGAACTCGGTTCCCATGTCGGCCTGGTAGCGCGTGGGATCGGGCGAGCCGAGCACCAGCAGGCCGAAGGCGGAGTCGTCGCCGGCTTCGCGCAGCGGGATCAGCGCCAGCGAGGCGATGCTGCCCGGTTCGTCGAGCCACGAGACCGCTTCGAAGCCGGCGTTGACGCCGCAATAGGGCTGCGCAAGGCTGCTCGTGAAGCTGCGCGCATCGTCGCTGACGCGCTGGGCGAACGCGGCATCGGCACAGCCCGGCTGCACGTCCCAGACGCGGATCGCGGCCTGCGGGATCATGAACTCGTGGCGCAGCTCCTGCACCATCACGCCGGGCAGCTCGGCTGCCTCCTGCGTCGTCAGCAGGCGCAGCGTCCAGCGGTGGAGTCGGTCGGCCAGCGCGAGATTCTCCTGGCCGTGGCGCAGCATCTCGACGATGCGCCGCTCCAGGCCCTTGATGCGCTCGCGCAGCATCTCCATCTGCCGCTCCTGCAGCGAGACGGCGCGCTGCCCGTGCGGGCTGGTGAGCTGCACGCTCGAGAGCAGCTCGGCATGGCGCTCGAAGAAGCCCGGCGTGTTGGCCAGGTAGTCGGCGATGTCGTTCTCGGTGATGCCTTGCACGCCGGTGGTCGGATTCACAGTTCGATCTCTCCTTCGAAGACAGTCTCGGCGGCGCCGGTCATCAGGACGTGATCGGCGTCGCCGCCGGCCCACTCGATCGTCATGCGGCCGCCGCGCATGCGCACGTCCACCGACGGCTCGAGCAGCCCCATGCGGATGCCGGCGACGACGGCCGCGCAGGCGCCCGAACCGCAGGCCAGCGTCTCGCCGGCGTCGCGCTCGTGCACGCGCAGCGCGATCTCGCCGCGGCCGATCACCTGCATGAAGCCGACGTTGACCCGGCGAGGGAAGCGCTCGTGCCGCTCCAGGTGCGGCCCGAGCTCGGCCACCGGCGCGTGCGTCGCGTCCTCGACGCGCAGCACCGCGTGCGGGTTGCCCATCGAGAGCACCGCCGCCTCGACGACGCGGCCCTGCACCTGCAGCGGCCACAGCGGCATCGCGCCCTGCAGCTGCGGGCGCAGACCCTCGGCATCGAAGCCCACGCGCTCGGGCGCGAACACCGGCGCCTTCATGTCGACCGTGACGCGGCCGTCGGGCCGCTCGCGCAGCTCGATGCGCCGGTTCACGGTGGCCACGCGCAGCACCGGCTTGCGCGTGAGGCCGCGCTCGCGCACGAAGCGCACGAAGCAGCGCGCGCCGTTGCCGCAGTGCTCGACCTCGGCGCCGCTGGCGGCGTTGAAGATGCGGTAGCGGAAGTCGATGCCCTCGTCGCGCTCGTCGCCGCTGGGCGACTCGACGACGAGGATCTGGTCGGCCCCGACGCCGAAGCGCCGGTCGCCCAGCCGACGGATCTGATCGACCGACAGGCGCAGCGGCGTGCCCGTGGCATCCAGCACGACGAAGTCGTTGCCCGTGCCCTGCATCTTCGTGAAGCGCAACCGCATGGCGGCGATTATCCCGGCAGCGCCGGCAACAGGCTCAGGCGTAGAAGGAGGCGTCGCCGGGTGGGCGCGTCTTGAAGCGCTTGTGCACCCACAGGTACTGCGCCGGGCAGCGGCGGATCTCGGCCTCGATCCACGCGTTCATGCGCGCCGCGTCGGCCATCGGATCGTCGCTCGGCCAGTCGCCCCAGGGTTCGCCGATGCGCACGAGGTAGCCGCGGCCACCGGGCAGGAACTCGGTCGTCACGGGCTGCACCGCCATCGATAGCGAGCGCGCCAGGCGCGAGGGCGCGAGCAGGGTCGCCGCCGGCACGCCGAAGAAAGGCACGAAGGCCGCGTCGCGCAGGCCGAAGTCCATGTCCGGCAGGTTGAAGAAGATGCAGCCGCGCCGGATCGCGCGCAGCAGCGGCAGGGCGCCGTCCTGGCGCGTGAACACCTCGCCGCGGCCGAAGCGCGAGCGGCCGCGCAGGATCGCCGCATCGAAGACCTCGTTGACCTGCCGCTGGTAGATCGTGGTCACCGGTCGCTGCTGCATCAGCTGGCTCGCGACGCCGGCGACCTCCATGCCGATGAAGTGCGGCACCAGCCACATCACCGCACGCCCCGGGTGACGATCCGCCCAGCCGATGTCGCCCTCGACCCGGATCAATCGTCGCAGCCGCGCCGGGCCCGCGTGCCAGAGCACGCCGCGCTCGAGGATGCTGCGTGCAAGCCACTGGAAGTGCTCGCGCGCGATGCGCTCGCGCTCGGCGGCGGTGAGCTCGGGCAGGCAGAGCTCGAGGTTGCGAAGGGCCACCCGCATGCGCGACGGCCGCAGCCTGGGCAGCAGCCGGCCAAGCCCGATGCCGAGGGCTGCCAGCAGCGGCAGCGGCAGCCAGTGCAGCAGCCACACCAGCGCCAGCACGACGCGCGCGCCGAGGCGTGCGAGCATCAGGCCGCCTCCGGCCGCCGAGGCGACTTGTAGCGGTGGTAGCCCCAGAGGTACTGCCGCGGGCAGCGCAGGATCACCGACTCCATCGCGCGGTTGATCACGCGCGCCGCGGTCTCGTCGTCGGCGCCCTCGGGCAGCGGCTCGGGCAGTTCGCTCGCGTGCACGAGGTAACCGCGCCCGCCGGGCAGCCGCTCGGTCCACAGCAGCCCGACCGCAGCACCCGTCTGCTGCACCAGGCGCGCAGCCAGCGTCATCGTGTAAGCGTTCTGGCCGAAGAAGGGGACCCACACGCCCATGCCCTCGGGCGGCACCTGGTCGGGAAGCAGACCCACGGTCTGGCCTTTCTTCAGCGCGCGCAGCATCTGGCGCACGCCGGCCAGCGTCGCCGGCGCGGTGGCCAGCGCCGGACGCGCACGCGCCGTCTCCTCGAGCTCGCGCAGCAGCTGCTTTCGCGCGGGGCGGTAGAGCACCGTGATCGGCTGCTGCTGCCCGAATTCCTGCGCGTAGGCCTGCGCCGAGACCTCGAAGCTGCCCAGGTGCGGCGTCAGCAGCACGAGCCCGCGCCCGCGCGCCAGCAGCGCCTGGAGCACCTCGCGGCCGTCCCAGTGCACCGGGTCGGCGATCGGCTCCTCGGGCGGGCGCAGCCACAGCCGCGGCAGCTCGGCCACCAGCCGCCCGGCCTCGGCGATCGAGGCGCGGCGGTCGGCCGCCGAAACGCCTGCGGCGGCAGCATTGGCGCGCAGCCGGCTGCGGTAGCTGGTGGAGGCCGCGTAGGTCAGCCAGCCAAGCCAGCCGCCCAGCGCGTGCAGAAGCCACAAGGGCCAGCGGGAGAGCCGGCGCAGCAGTCCGATCATGCTTTTTATAATGGGGCGTCGCCGAGTTAAAGGACAACTTGCGGGGCGACAGGTGGGGCGAAGGATAACGGTCGCGCCACCGGGGGCTGCGGCCGAGGTCGGCCGGGCATCCATCCGCTAAAGCGTTCGCCCAGGTGCTGCCGGCCCGGTCGACGCAACCGGAAGCAGGCAAAGGAGCAGCACAGATGGCGAACGATTTCCTCTTCACCTCCGAATCGGTCTCGGAGGGCCACCCCGACAAGGTCGCGGACCAGATCTCGGACGCGATCCTCGACGCGATCTTCAAGCAGGACCCCTTAAGCCGCGTCGCGGCCGAGACGCTCACCAACACCGGGCTCGTCGTGCTCGCCGGCGAGATCACGACCAACGCGCACGTCGACTATATCCAGGTCGCGCGCGACACGATCAAGCGCATCGGCTACGACAACACCGAGTACGGCATCGACTACAAGGGCTGCGCCGTGCTCGTCGCCTACGACAAGCAGAGCCACGACATCGCGCAGGGGGTGGACCACGCCAGCGACGACCACCTCAACACCGGCGCCGGCGACCAGGGCCTGATGTTCGGCTACGCCTGCGACGAGACCGACACGCTGATGCCGGCGCCGATCTACTACGCGCACCGGCTCGTCGAGCGCCAGGCGCAGCTGCGCAAGGACGGCCGCATGCCCTACCTGCGCCCCGACGCGAAAAGCCAGGTGACGATGCGCTACGTCGACGGCCGGCCGCATTCGATCGACACCGTCGTGCTCTCGACCCAGCACTCGCCCGAGTGGAGCCTGGGCGACAAGATGAAGCCCGAGTTCGTCGAGGCCGTGGTCGAGGAGATCATCAAGCCGGTGCTGCCGCAGGAGTGGCTGAAGGGCACGCGCTACCTCGTCAACCCCACAGGCCGCTTCGTCATCGGCGGTCCGCAGGGCGACTGCGGCCTCACTGGGCGCAAGATCATCGTCGACACCTACGGCGGCGCCTGCCCGCACGGCGGCGGTGCCTTCAGCGGCAAGGACCCGAGCAAGGTGGATCGCTCGGCGGCCTACGCCTGCCGCTACGTCGCCAAGAACATCGTCGCGGCGGGTCTGGCGCGCCAGTGCCAGGTGCAGGTTGCGTACGCGATCGGCGTCGCCCGGCCGATGAACGTCACGGTCTACACCGAGGGCACGGGCAAGCTGCCCGACGAGCAGATCGCCAAGCTGGTCACCGAAGTCTTCGATCTGCGCCCCAAGGGCATCATCCAGATGCTCGACCTGCTGCGCCCGATCTACGAGAAGACTGCCGCCTACGGCCACTTCGGGCGCGAGGAGCCGGAGTTCACCTGGGAGCGCACCGACAAGGCGGCAGAGCTGCGAGAGCGGGCGGGGTTGAAGGGCTGAAGACACCAGCCCTTGCACGCGCCTTCAGACGTCCTGGTAGTGCTCGCCCTCGCGCTTCAGCGCGCCGGCGGCGACCAGTTCGTCGAGCAAGGCCTGGCAAAGCCCCTCGACGCTGCTGCCGGGTGCGGCGTAGCGGGTCACGCCCTGCAGCAGCGGCGCGGCCTGCGCCCACTGCAGCAAGTCTTGTCGCGACTGCGCGCCGACTTCCATCAGGTGGTACTTGAGCAGCACCTTGACGGCGTGGCGCGCGTGCCGCGCCGGCTCGGTCTGGAAGGCGCGCAGGCGCGCACGCGCCCGCGCCAGCGCCCCGGCGACGTCGTCGAAGGGCCGGCCGTGGCCGGGGATCACCATACGCAGCGGCAGCCGCTCGATCAGATCGAGCGTCGCGCCGACGTCGTCGAAGCCCGGTTCGCCCGCGACCTCGGGAAAGACGACGCCGAAGCCCTGTTCCCACAGCGCGTCGGCCGACAGCAGCACGCCGTGCGCGGCGTCGAAGAACATCAATGAATCGGGGTCGTGGCCGGGTGCGGCCAGCGCCTCCCAGCGGCGGCCGCCGACTTCGATCACGTCGCCCGCGGCGATCGCGCCGCCGGCTTCGAAACGCTCACACAACTGCCCGGTGGCGCGGTAGGACAGGCGCTCCTCGTCCCAGTCGCGCACCGCCCGCAGCAACGGCGCGGGGACGCGTGCGCGCAGCCCGAAGGCGCGCGCGAGCGCGGCGTTGCCGCCGCAGTGGTCCGAATGCAGGTGCGTGTTGGCGATGCCGGCAAGCGGCTGCCCGGCCAGGGTCTCGCGCACGCGCGCCACCGTCTGCTCGGCGTGATTGACGTGGCTGCTGTCGATCAGCCAGGCGCCGGCTTCGCCCGGTGCGCCGTGCAGCAGCACGTTGTTCGACGACAGCCAGCCGCGCTCGAGGACGCTGATGCCGGCCAGGAGATCGGACGAGACGTGGGGCGCGGGCTGCATGGCGTGCATTCTGGCCTTGCCGCGCTCAGCGCGTCGGCAGCGCGCGCTGCAGGCTGGCCAGAAGCGCGCCCAGTGCCAACATCGCTGCGCTGGCGACGAAGCCGGTGACCAGGCCGCCGCTCAGGTCGGCGATCCAGCCGACGATCGCCGGGCCGATGATCTGCCCGGCGGCAAAGACGATGGTGAAGACGGCGATGCCCGCCGGCCAGGCCGCGGGCGCGAGGTTGTGGCGCACGAGCGCCGTCGTCGATGCCACCACCGAGAGGAAGACGCCGCCGAACAGCGCGCCCGAGGCGTAGACCGAAAGCGGATGGGCGCTTGCCACCGGCAGCACCGTGGCCAGCGCCAGCAGGGCGTTGAGCAGCGCCATCGGGCGGCCGTCGCGGTGGCGCTGCAGCAGTCCGGCCCACAGCCTGGACGAGGCGAGCACCCCGGCGCCGAGCAGCACGAAGAAGCCCACCGTCGCCGCGCCGGAGAGGCCTTGTTCGCGCAGCAGCGTGATGATGAAGGTCATGTAGGCGATGTAGCCGAGGCCGAACATCGCGTAGCCGGCCAGACCGAAGGCCAGCGTGCGCGGCGCAAAGCGCGCGCGCTCGCCGGTAGCCGGCGGCGGCGCGCCCAGGCCACGCGTGCCGACGGCGGTGAGCGCCGTGAAGAGCGCGGCCGCGGCGGCAAGCGCGAGCCAGGCCGCGGGCCAGCGCGCGGCATGTGCGTCGACGATGGGCGGCACGAGCAGCGCCGAGCCGATGATGCCCAGGCCCACGCCACCGTAGTAGATGCCCAGCACGAGGCCGGCGCGCGCGGGCGCAAGGCTGGCCAGCCGCGCCGCCAGCAGCCCGCCGCCGACGAAGCTGAGCGCGCTGCCCACGCCGGTGGCGGTGCGCAGCACGACGAGCACGGCGTCGGCGCGCGTGGCGGCATGCGCCGCCAGCAGCAGCGCCGCCGCGGCGCCGCCGACGAGCATCAGGGCGCGCGCGTCGAAGCGGCGCATCAGCCGCGGCATGGCCAGCGCACCGAGCAGATAGCCGACAGCGTTGAAGGTGTTCATGCCGCCCGCGGTGACGTAGCTCCAGCCGAGGTCCTGCCGCATCGGCGGCAGCAGCAAGGCGTAGGAGAAGCGCGCAAGGCCCAGCGACACCGCTGCCGCCAGCGCGAGCGCCAGGGCCGCGGCAAGCGTGCGCGATGCGGCGCCTGCCGCAAGCGCACCGTCCTGCGCCGCGCCGTGCGCGCTCATCGGCTGCGCGCGGCGAGCAGCGCGCGCGCCACTTCGGCGAAGCCCGCGCCGCGCTCGCCCTGCGTGATCCAGGCCGGCCAGTGCTGCAGCTCGCCGGCAAAGCGCCGCAGGTTGGCTACGCCGACGCTGAGCGGGAAGCGCTCGAACATCGGCTGGTCGTTGGTGCTGTCGCCAACAAAGATCCAGCGTGCGATCTCGTCCTCGAGGCGGCGGCCAAAGAGCCGCTGCAGCATCCACTCTGCGGCGCTGAGCTTGCTGTGCGCGCCGAACCAGCCATTGACGTGGATGGAACTCACCGTGGCGCTCATGCCGGCCGCACGCATCATCGCGACGACGCGCGCGATCGCCTGCGCATCCAGGTGGTGGAACTCGCTGTGATCGATGGCGATGTCGGTCAGCCGCCCGGCGCTGTCTTCGGCAAGCCTTGCCTCGGGCACCTCGCGCAGCACCTGCTGCGCGACCTGCTGCAGGCGGCGCGCGTTCGCTGCACGCGTGACCTCGTCCTGCGCGAACTCGGAGCTCAGGCCGCCGCGGCCGTCGGGGATCAGCGCGACCGCGCCGTTCTCCGCCACCAGCGCCGACAGCGGCCAGGACGCCGCGAAAGGCAGGCTCCAGCCGTACGGGCGGCCGGTGATGGCGATCACCGGCAGACCCGCGGCCCTCAAGTCCTGCAAGGCCTGCAGCGCCGCAGGCTCGATCGCGCCCTCGCGCGTGAGCGTGTCGTCGATGTCGGTCATCAGGCCCGCGACATCGGCCAGGACGCCGCGCGGGCACTGCGCCAGGGGTCGCGGGCGCGGGCCGGCCGCGCGGGCGCTCACTTGCGCCAGTAGTTGTTCGCGGCGGCGATGGTCTGGAAGTTGATCGCGATGACCTGCGAGGAGGCGATCAGCGCGTCGGCGTCCTCCGCATAGACCGGGCGCAGCTTCTTCAGCACCTCGGGGTCGGGCTGGGTGTAGCGTACGCCCTTGCGGCTCATCGTGATGGCCAGGTCGAAGCCGGCCTGCGGCGTGTCGGTGATGAGCGAGGCGAGCCAGAGGTCGGACATGGGACAAGCTCCTGGAGGCAGTCGTTGAAGGATGCGCGGGAATATGCCATGCACGCCCGCCCTGGCGTGGCCGCATGGTCTTCGCGCCGTCCGGGCGGCTCGCTAGAATGCGCCACCTTTTCCGAGGAGCGTTGCAACCTTCGCCGTCGCCGGCGTGGCCAGGCTCGGAAAACCTCCCACCGCAACCGCGCTCACCTGCACGACGCACGTCGTGGGTGAGGCTTGCAGCCGCATCATGACGTCGCGCCGTGCAGGGCCATCCTCTGCCGGAGCACGCCCATGAACGCCGTCCTCGAGTCCACAACCGCCACCGACCACGCGGTCGCCGACCTTGCCCTCGCCGACTGGGGCCGCAAGGAGATCACCATCGCCGAGCACGAGATGCCCGCGCTGATGGAGATCCGCCGCGAGTACGCCGCCACGCAGCCGCTGAAGGGCGCGCGCATCGCCGGCAGCCTGCACATGACGATCCAGACCGCGGTGCTCGTCGAGACGCTGCAGGCGCTGGGCGCGCAGGTGCGCTGGGCCAGCTGCAACATCTTCAGCACCCAGGACCACGCCGCGGCCGCCCTGGCCGTCAAGGGCACGCCGGTGTTCGCCTACAAGGGCGAGACGCTGCGCGACTACTGGGACTACACGCACCGCATCTTCGAATTCGGCGCCAAGGGCAGCGAGGGCGAAGGCCCGAACATGATCCTCGACGACGGCGGCGACGCCACGCTGCTGATGCACCTGGGCAAGCGTGCCGAGAAGGACGCCAGCGTCATCGCCAGGCCCACCAGCGAGGAGGAACGCGAACTCTTCGCCGCCATTAAGGCCCGACTCGCCACCGACCCGAACTGGTACAGCCGCAAGAGCGCACAGATCATCGGCGTCACCGAGGAGACGACCACCGGCGTGCACCGCTTGAAGGAGATGTCGGCCAAGGGCACGCTGATGTTCCGCGCGATCAACGTCAACGACTCGGTCACCAAGAGCAAGTTCGACAACCTCTACGGCTGCCGCGAGTCGCTGGTCGACGGCATCAAGCGCGCCACCGACGTGATGGTCGCCGGCAAGATCGCTGTCATCGCCGGCTACGGCGACGTCGGCAAGGGCAGCGCGCAGGCGCTGCGCGCGCTCTCGGCGCAGGTCTGGGTGACCGAGATCGACCCGATCAACGCGCTGCAGGCGGCGATGGAGGGCTTTCGCGTCGTCACGATGGACTGGGCCGCCGACAAGGCCGACATCTTCGTCACCGCCACCGGCAACAAGAACGTCATCGGCTTCACGCACATGAAGGCGATGAAGCACAACGCCATCGTCTGCAACATCGGCCACTTCGACAACGAGATCGACGTCGCGGCGCTCGAGCAGCACTGCCGCTTCGAGGAGATCAAGCCGCAGGTCGACCACGTCGTGTTCGAGGACGGCAAGCGCATCATCCTGCTGGCGCGCGGGCGCCTGGTGAACCTGGGCTGCGCCACCGGCCACCCGAGCTACGTGATGAGCAGCTCCTTCGCCAACCAGACGATCGCGCAGATCGAGCTCTTCACGCATCGCGACTCCTACGCACAGGGCAAGGTCTACGTGCTGCCCAAGCACCTCGACGAGAAGGTCGCGCGGCTGCAGCTGAAGACGCTCAATGCCGAGCTGACGACGCTGACCGAGGAGCAGGCGGCCTACATCGGCGTGCCGGTGCAGGGGCCGTACAAGCCGGACAGCTACCGCTACTGAATCGCCACGGACCGGATGTGCGGCGGCCGCGCGCTCGGGCACATTTGACTGTGGCGCCACAACAGCTCCAAAATGGATCCGTCAATCCGTCGAGGAGGCCATCATGGGAATCAACCTCTCGATCAAGGAAGTCCCCGAGACGATCGCCGAGCGCTTGCGCCAGCGCGCCGCGCGCAACCACCGTTCGCTGCAGGGCGAACTGATGGCGATCATCGAGCGCGCTGCGGCCGAGCCGCTGCCCGAACCCGGTGCGGCGCCTGCTCCATGGGCCATCGGCGGGGACTCCTGGGTGCAGGGCTGGAAGACGATGGACCAGCTCGTTGCCGAGCGCGAGGCGGCAGGCTGGAAGCCCGACCCGCGCATGGCCGACCTGCCGCGTGCCGTGGACATCATCCGCGCCGACCGGGACCGCCGCTGATCGTGCCCCGCCAGCACTCCTCCGCCGCAGCAGGCACGCGCAAGCTTTACCTTGCCGAGCCGGCTCCGGGTTACGGGGCACGCCCGCGGCTCGTCGTCGATTGCAGCGCCGTGGCGACCAGCCTCTTCGAGGAAACCGAGGCGCCGCAGGCCACGCAAGCGCTGCTTGCGCACGAACTGCACGCGCCGTCGCTGCTCCCGTACGAATTCGCCAACGTCGCGCGCACCAAGTCGCGCGCCGGAGCGCCGCCCGATCGGGTGGCGATGGCTTTACACGCTTACGCGGCCCTGCGCATCGAGCTGCATCCGATCGATCCTGTCGCGCTGCATGCCTTGTCGCTGCTGCGCGGCCTCTCCGCCTATGACGCCGCCTACCTCCTGCTCGCCCTCCAGCTCCGCGTCCCGCTGCTGACCTTCGATCGCCGCCTGGCCGAAGCGATGGCCAAGGCGCAGCGCGAAGCGCGATGAGTTGCGCGCTGCGCCGCGACTGCCGCCGCGCCGCTCACCCCGCTCCCAATCCATCCGCCGCCCCACTCGCGACGTCTGCCAGATGACCTCCACCCAACCGATCAGCTTCGAGTTCTTTCCGCCCAACACACCCGTCGGCAGCGAGAAGCTCCAGACCGTGGTCGCCGAACTGGCGGCTGTGAAGCCCGAGTTCTTCAGCGTCACCTACGGCGCCGGCGGCGCCACGCGCGAGAAAACGCTGGCCACGGTGCGCCAGGTCGCCGCCGCGGGCCATGAGGCCGCACCGCACCTGTCCTGCGTCGGCGCCACACGCGCGAGCATTGCCGAGATCCTGGCCACCTACCGCGCGCAGGGCATCCGCCGCATCGTCGCGCTGCGCGGTGACCTGCCCAGCGGCACGGCGGTGGCCGGCGAGTTCCGATACGCCGCGGACCTCGTGCGCTTCATCCGGCAGACGCAGGGACCGGACTGGCACGTCGAGGTCGCCGCCTACCCCGAGTACCACCCCGAGCAGCGCTACGCGCGGCGCGATCTGCAGCACTTCGCCGACAAGGTCAAGGCCGGTGCCGACGGCGCGATCACCCAGTTCTTCTTCAACGCCGACGCCTACTTCCACTTCGTCGAGGAGGTGCAGCGCCTGGGCGTGGCGGTGCCGATCGTGCCGGGCATCATGCCGATCCACAACTACGCGCGCATCGCGCAGTTCGCCGCGCGCGACGGCATCGAGATCCCGCGCTGGGTGGCGCTGAAGATGGAAGGCTTCCTCGACGATACGGCGAGCATCCGCGCCTTCGGCCTGGACGTGGTGACGCGCCTGTGCGAGCGGCTGCTGGCCGGCGGCGCGCCGGGGCTGCACTTCTACACGCTGAACCAGTCGGCGCTGTCGCTCGAGATCTGCCGCCGGCTCGGGCGCTGAGGGCTCGTCCTCGGCAGGGGCACTGCAGCGTCGACCCGCGTCGTCGCGTCGGCCGGTGACGCCGGCGTTCAGTCCATGCCGGAGAGGTCGGGCTGGCCCTCGGGCCAGGCGATGTTCGCGCACTTCTGGCAGTAGACCGGGCGCTTGTCCTTGGGCAGGCTCTCGTCGCCCGGCACGCCCCAGGCGCGCAATGGCAAGGCCGTGGGCATCGTCGGCGCGCCGCAAAGCCCGCGCAGGATGTTGCGTCGGCGCGAGAGGTGGTAAGTCCAGAAGCCGGTCGAGACCTCGGTGATCACCAGCTCGTCACGCTCGGCTTCGGTCGCGGGGATCTTCATCCCCGCGTTCTTCATGACGTCGAAGAGGCTCATGCAGGCGACACCGCTACGTGACTCGAGGTGTGGGCATGTTAGCACCCGCCCCGGCGCCGACGGGCTGCGAAAGGACGCTCGGACAAGGGGCATCGCATCGACCGGCGCCGCGCGCCCCTCACCTTGCGCCGCGCTGCCACTACAGACCGGGTCGCTGCCAGTGCAGGCCCTCGTCGGTGAGCATCGCGTCCAGCGGCACATCGTGCGGCTCGGCCTGCAGCCAGGGAACGAAGGCATTGCTGTAGGCCAGTCCGACCGTCAAGGGCCGCGGCTGCACTCCCGCAAGGGTGCGGTCGTAGAAGCCGCCGCCATAGCCCAGGCGCAGGCCCTGCGGCCCGAAGCCGACGCAGGGAACGAGCAGCAGTTGCGGCAGGAAGGCCTCGGTGTCCCTGGGTTTGGGGATGCCGTAGGCGTCGTCCTCCATCGGACATCCGGGGTACCAGACGTGGAAGCTGAGTTGCCGGGTGCTGCGGTCGGTCACCGGCAGGCCGATGCGCCGTGACGGATCGGCCTCGCTCCAGCGGTAGAGCGCCGGCAAGGCGTCGAACTCGCCCTTGATCGGCCAGTAGGCGCCGATCGCCGTCTCGCCGCGCCCGATCAGCCACACGCGCAGCACTTCCTGCAACCGCACCGCGCGCTGATGGCGATCGACCATGGCCTGGCGCTCGGCTTGAAGCTGCCGGCGCAGCGTCTTCTTGTCGCGCGCGGGTTCGATCGGGAGCTTGAACGGCAGCGTCATCGCGGGATCGCCCAGGGCGACGGAATGGACACCAGGAGCGCACATTGTCGCCCCACTGACGGCGAGAACGGCATCCGGCTGCGCTACAGTGCCCGTCACGATGATCCGACGCCAGACTCCGCACAGCCTCACCCGGTTGGCCTCGAGGCTGGCCCCGGCGCTGGTACTGGTGTTCGTCGGCCTGTCGGCTGCGCCTGCCGTGCGGGCACAGCCCGGTGACGACGCCCTGCTGCAAGCGCGCGAGGCGCTGAGCCGCAAGAACGGCGCGGCCCTCGCAGCGCTGCGCGACCAGCTTCGCGCTGCGCACCATCCGCTGACGATGTGGGCGGATTACTGGGAGCTCTCGAGCCGTCTGCCCAGCGCGATCCAGGAGGAAATCGACGCCTTCTATGCGCGCTGGCCCGGCAGCTACGTCGAGGACCGCCTGCGAAACGACTGGCTGCTCGAGCTCGGTCGCAGGCGCGACTGGGACGGATTCGTCCGCGACCACGTCGCCTATCGCATGCGTGACGATCGCGAGGTCGCCTGCTACGACCTGCTCACGCGTTTCCTGGGCGGGCAGGAGGTGAAGACACAAGCCGTCGACGCCTGGCTTGCGCAGCGCGAGAACGACGACGGCTGCCGCCAGCTCGGGCGCGCGCTGGCCGACGCGCGGGTGCTGCGCGCCGACGACATCTGGCATGCGATCCGGCTTGCCGTCGAGGCGCGGCGCCCGGCAACCGCGCGCGCGACCGGGGCACTGATCAGCGATGCAACGGCACAGGCCATCGACGAGACGCTGCGCAAGCCCGGACCGATGCTCGAGCGAGGAATGCGCGCCCGCGCCAGTGCGCAGCAGCAGCAGCTCGCGGCGCTGGCGCTGATGCAGCTGGCCGCCAACGACGTCGATGCGGCGGCCAAGGCCCTGCAAGGCGGCTGGTCACGAAAGCTGTCCGATGAGCTGGCCGCGGCCGCCTGGGCCGGCGTCGGCCGGCAGGCGGCGTGGCGGCAGCAGGAGCAGGCCTTCGACTACTACGAGCTCGCCTGGGAGCGCGTGCGCAGGCATGGCGCGGACCCGCGCTGGAGCGACGAGACGCTGGCCTGGAACGTGAGGGCGGCGCTGCGCTCGGCGCAGCCCGACCGTCCCCGCTGGGCGGCGGTGCAGCGCAGCATCGCAGCGATGAGCGAGCGCGCCCGGCAGACCTCGGCATGGATCTACTGGCAGGCCCGCGCGCTCGCCGCCAACGCCCGCAGCGAGGACGACCGCAGGCAGGCGGCGGCCCTGTTCGCCGATCTCGCCGTCGGCGTCGACTACCACGCCCAGCTTGCCGCGCTCGAGCTCGGCCGCGCGGCCCGCCTGCCCGCAAGCCCACCGCCGCTGACGGAGGCCGAACTCGATGCTGCCAGGCAGACGCCCGGGCTGCAGCGCGGCCTTGCGCTCGCGCAGCTCGGCCTGCGCGACGAGGGCCGGCGCGAATGGAACTTCACGCTACGGGGCATGAGTGATCGCGAGCTGCTGGCCGCCGCCGAGCTCGCCTGCCAGGCTGCCGACTGGCAGATCTGCATCAACACGAGCGAGCGCACGCGCTCGCAGATCGACCTGCGGCAGCGCTACCCGATGCCCTATCTCGACGCGATCCGGAGGCAGGCGCGCGAGTGCGGTCTCGAGACCGCGCTGGTCCTCGGCCTGATCCGCCAGGAGACCCGCTTCATGGCCAGCCTCCGTTCGCGGGCAGGGGCCGTCGGGCTGATGCAGGTGATGCCGGCGACGGCGCGCTGGACCGCCAGGCGCATCGGCTTCGAGCTTGCGCCCGGGCGGGTCGACGAGGTCGACACCAATCTGCGCCTGGGGACGAGCTACCTGCGCCTGCTGCTGGACGACTTCGGCGGCTCGCAGGCGCTGGCCACCGCCGGTTACAACGCCGGGCCCGGCCGCCCCCGCCGCTGGCGCGAGGGTCCGACGGTCGATGCCGCAGCCTGGGCGGAGAACATTCCCTTTCCCGAAACGCGCGATTACGTGAAGACGGTTCTCGCCAACGCCAGCGTCTACGCACAATTGCTCGGCGAGACCGCCCCGACGCTGAGGCAGCGGATGGGTGCGACGATCGGGCCGCGCGCAGCGACCGAGGGGCCGCCCGACACCGCGCTGCCCTGACGCAAGGCCAGGCGTCGGCGCAGAATCGTCGTGACGCGAAACCCGCCCGGAACCAGATCGAGGACGCCATGGCCCTGCAGCTCGTGATCGGCAACAAGAACTACTCGTCGTGGTCGATGCGCCCCTGGGTGCTGATGAAGCAGCTGGCGCTGCCTTTCGAGGAACGGCGGCTGCGACTGGACTTCCATCAATCCGATTCGAGCTTCCGGCGCGAGCTGGCCAAGCTCGGCGCCGCCGGTCGCGTCCCGGTGCTGGTCGACCAAGGCTTCGCGGTCTGGGATTCGCTGGCGATCGTCGAATACCTGCACGAGCGCTTCCCCGCCGCCGGCGTCTGGCCAACGGCAGCACGCTCGCGCGCCCGTGCGCGCAGCCTCTGTGCCGAGATGCATTCCGGCTTCGTGCCGCTGCGCAGCCACTGCGGCATGAACATCGAGGCGAGCCTCCCCGATGTCGGCGCGCGCATCTGGGCCGAGCAGGCCGGCGTGCGCGCCGACGTCGCGCGGCTGGAAGCGATGTGGGGAGAGGCGCTGGCCGAAAGCGGCGGCCCCTTCCTCTTCGGGCCCTTCGGCGCCGCCGACGCCTTCTACGCGCCGGTGTGCATGCGCCTGCTCGGCTACGCGCTGCCGATTTCGGCCGCAACCCGCGCCTACGTGCAGCGCGTGCGCCAGGCGCCGGGCGTGGCCGCCTGGATCGACGAGGCGCTGCAGGAACACGACTGGATCGAAGCCGACGAGCCCTATCGCCAGCGTCCGGGCACGGGCGGCTGATGTCCGCCACCGGCGACGCGCCGCCGCGCGCATGAAGTTCTACGTCGTCGGCGGCGCGGTGCGCGATGCGCTGCTGGGCCTGCCCGCGAGCGATCGCGACTGGGTCGTGGTCGGTGCCACTCCCGAGGCACTGGTCGCCCGGGGTTATCGCCCCGTCGGCCGCGACTTCCCCGTCTTCCTGCATCCCGACAGCGGCGAGGAGGTGGCGCTGGCGCGCACCGAGCGCAAGTCCGGGCGCGGCTATCACGGCTTCAGCTTTCATGCCGCCCCCGAGGTCACGCTCGAGCAGGACCTGGCGCGGCGCGATCTGACGATCAACGCGATGGCGCGCGACGAGGACGGCCGCCTCGTCGATCCCTACGGCGGCCAGCGCGACCTGCGCGAGCGCGTGCTCAGACATGTCTCGCCGGCCTTTGCCGAGGACCCGGTGCGCCTGCTGCGCGTCGCGCGCTTTGCCGCACGCTGGCCCGACTTCAGCATCGCGCCCGAGACGATGGCGATGATGCGCAGCATGGTCGAGGACGGCGAGGTCGATCACCTCGTCGCCGAGCGCGTCTGGCAGGAGATGGCCCGCGGCCTGATGGAGAAGCACCCGGCGCGGCTGATCGAGGTGATGCGCGAGACCGGCGCGCTCTCGCGGCTGCTGCCCGAGGTCGACCGCCTCTTCGGCGTGCCGCAGCGCGCCGAGCATCATCCCGAGGTCGACACCGGCCTGCACCTGTTGCTGGTGCTGCAGGCCAGCGCGCGGCTGGCCGCGCCGCTGCCCGTGCGCTGGGCCTGCCTGTGCCACGACCTCGGCAAGGGCACGACGCCGCCGGAAGAGTGGCCGCGCCACCATGGCCACGAGGCGCGCGGCGCCGCGCTGGCGCACGCGATCGGCGAGCGCCTGCGTGTGCCCGCCGAATGCCGCGAACTGGCGGACGTGACCGCGCGCGAGCACGGCAACGTGCACCGCAGCCTCGAGCTCTCGGCCGACGCGCTGCTGCGGCTGCTGGAACGCTGCGACGCGCTGCGCCGGCCCGCACGTTTCGAGCAGATGCTGCTGGCCTGCGAGTGCGACCATCGTGGCCGCAGGGGCCGTGAAGACGAAGCCTACCCGCAGCGCACCCGGCTTTCGGCCGCGCTGCAGGCGGTGCTCGCTGCCGACACTGCGGCGGCAAGCCGGCAGGCGCTGGCCGAGGGTTTGCAAGGCCCCGCGATCGGCCGCCGCGTGCACGCGGCGCGCCTGGCGGCGCTGGCTCAGGCGCTGGACGCGCCTGCGACCTCTGCCGGCGCCGGCTTGCCGGTCAGATAGCCCTGCAGGAGCTTGAATCCCATCAGGCGGCAGATCTCGGCCTCGGCCTCGGTCTCGACGCCCTCGGCCAGCGGCACCGCCCCCTGATCGCGCGCCCGGCGAACCAGGTCGCCGACCAGCGTCTGCTTGCGCCTGCTCGCCATGTCGATGCCGCGGATCAGGCTCATGTCGAACTTGACGTAGTCGACGGGCACGTCGGTGAGGGTCGCCAGCGGATCCGCTCCGGCGCCGAAGTCCTCCCAGGCCATGCGCACGCCGATGCCGCGCAGCGACGCGGCCAGCGCGCGCATGCGCTCGCGCTCGCTCGTCGCCGTCTCGTGCACCTCGACGACGATCTGCGGCGCACCCGGCTGCGCCTGCAGCTGCGCCAGCGTCTGCAGGAAGCCCAGGTCGAAGGTCTCCTTCGGATGCGTGTTGACGAAGAGCGTCGTTTCCTTGCGCTGGCCGCGGACCGCGTGCACGCCGAGCTCGCGAAAGGCGCGGCTGAGTTCCGATTCGCGCCCCAGGCGCGCCGCGAGGCGAAACAGCGGCAACGGCGACTGCGGCAATCCGGGATGGCAGGCTCGGCCGAGCCACTCGTAGGCTCGCGGCTCGCGGCGGCGCGTGTCGACGATCGGTTGCAGTGCACCACCCAGCCCTCGGCCGCGCAGCAACTCGTCGAACTGCCGCTCGAGCGCGACGAGGTCCGGATCTTTCCGGCGCGCGCACGCCGCGCGCCTGCCAGCCCTGATCGCGCCGTCGTCCGGCTCGGGCGGCGACAGAACGTCGTCATCGAGGCGCCGCCGGACGCGGTACTCCGCCTGCGCGAAGTGGATCGTGTCGTTGTCCTCCAGAAGCACCGATCCATGCACGCGGCGCCGGTTGACATAGCTGCCGTTGGTGCTGTCGAGATCCCGCAGGCGCAGGCGTCCGCAGATGTCGGCGTCCAGCTCGGCATGCCGACGGCTCAGCCCGTTGGCCGGCGCCACAAGATCACAAAGCGGATCACGGCCGACCCGAAAGGGCAGCCGGTGCAGCTCGTGCATCACGCGCACTCCGTCGGCGGTGCGCGCCTCCAGGTACCAGTCCGTTTCCACCCCAGGCCTCCCTGCTCGGCTTGTGTCCAGATGCGTCTTGATGCATCCAAACGTCACGTGGCGCGCAATGTAGCGCTCTCATCCCCGATTGCGGGCGTCGACGCGGCACGACCACCACAGACGAGGGTCGGGAGAGCGTGACCGAATTCCCGGATCGCACTCGAAGCCGATCCTCACGGCGCCGCGCTACGGCTGCGCAGCTCGGCGATTCGGCAACCGAGATCGGTCGACGTCCGTATGACTCAGAGCAGCAGGCCGATCGCGCCGGCGAGCAGGCTCAGCACCAGGCTGCTGGCCAGCGGCAGGTACCAGTCGCGACCGCGCAGGCGAAAGCGCAGGTCGCCGGGCAGCCGCCCAAGGCCGATGCGCCGCAGCAGCCCGTGCAGGCCGTTGAAGAGCAGGAAGGCGAGGAGGAAGACGAGCAGCCAGCGCATGCGACGGCGACGGCAACGGCCTTACAGCGTGTGCGTGCGGTCGCCGGCCGAGAACCCGATGGCGTCGAACGGCGCACCGGCGGCCAGCCCCAGCACCTTGAAGAGCTCGCCCATCTCGTGCTCCTGGATGAGCGGCTGCGCCGCGGTCCGGGTGCGCGCATCGGCCGCGGCCATCAGCTCCGCCAGGCCGCAGTTGATCAGGAAACGCCCCTGCGAGGTGAAGCCGAGCACGTGCAGACCGGCCTCCTGCGCAGCCAGTGCGACCGCGCTGAAGTTGACGTGCGCGGTGATGTCCTTCTCGCCGACCTCGACGAGCGGATCGGTGTCGGCCCGGTGCGCGCGATGGCACATCAGCGTGCCGCCGTGGCGCTGCGGGTGGTAGTACTCGTGCTCCGGGAAGCCATAGTCGATGAAGAAGGCCGCGCCACGCACGAGCCGCTCGGCCAGCGTGCGCACGAAGGCTTCGACCTGCGAATGAATCTCCGTCACCGCGCCCGGCAGGAAGCGGTGCTCGCCCGGCGGGCGCAGTCCGGTGGATCGATCGGCCCAGGCCAGGCGATCCTGCTGCACAGCCACGCCGCGCTCGAACCAGGCCGCGCCGTCGAAGTGCAGGAGCTGCACCGGCATCGCATCCAGCACCTCGTTGCCGACGACGACGCCTTCGATACGCTCGGGCAGCGCGTCCAGCCAGCGCACGCGCTCACCGAAGGTCGACAGCGTCTGCTGCTGGCGCTCGCGCAGCGCGGCGGAGAGCTCGACGATGCGGTAGTCGATGCGCTCGATCCCCTCGATCGCGCCGGCTTCGTCCAGTGCCGACAGCAGCTGCAGCGCGAGCGCGCCGGACCCCGCACCGAACTCCCAGACCTCGCGCGTGCCGCTGGCCTGCAGCGCCTGCGCCACCTGGCGCGCCAGCGTGCGGCCGAAGAGCGGCGAGAGCTCGGGCGCGGTGACGAAGTCGCTGCCCGAGGATGGCAGCAGCCCGAACTGGCGCGCGTCGCGCGCGTAGTAGCCCAGGCCGGGCTCGTAGAGCGCGATCGCCATGAAGCGGTCGAAAGGCAGCCAGCCGCCGGACGCCGCCAGCGCCGCGCGCAGGCGCTCACCCAACGCGCTCGATAAACTGCCGCCTTCGCCGCTTCGCACCGCGACATTCTAGGTAGGCATGGCCCCCGTCCCCCCCTCCGACCGGCCCGCCGCGGGCTCCGCTCGGCCGGTGGCACTCGCCACCGGCGCGGCGCGCCGCCTGGGGCGCGCGATCGCGCTCGAACTCGCGGCGCACGGCTTCGACCTCGCGCTGCACTTCCGCCACTCGGCCGAAGAGGCCGAGGAGGTCGCGGCGCAGGTGCGTGCGCTCGGCGCACAGGCCTGGCTGCTGCAGGCCGAACTCGCCGACGAGGCGGCCGTCAACGCGCTCGTACCGCAGGTGACTGCCGCCGCCGGGCGCATCGACGCGGTCGTCAACAACGCCTCGCTCTTCGAGCACGACACGGTGGCGAGCTTCGGCCACGCGGCGATGGAGCGCCACTGGCGCGCCAACACCGCCGCCCCGATCCTGCTCGCGCGCGCACTGCACGAGGCGGTGTCGCGGCCCGGGCACCCGAGCGGCTGCGGCTGCGTCGTCAACCTGCTCGACCAGAAGCTCTGGAACCCGAACCCCGATCACCTCTCGTACACGCTCTCGAAGATTGCGCTCGAGGGCGCGACGACGCTGCTGGCCCAGGCGCTGGCACCGCGCGTGCGCGTCTGCGGGGTGGCGCCGGGGCTCACGCTGCGCTCGGGCGACCAGACCGAGGCCGAGTTCGAAGCCGCGCACCGGCTCACGCCGCTGGGCCGTGGCTCGACCGCCGAGGACATCGCGCAGGCGGTGCGCTTCCTGCTGCAGGCGCCGGCGGTCACCGGAACGACGCTGCTCGTCGACGGCGGCCAGCACCTGCAGCCGCGTGCGCGCGACGTGATGTTCGCCGTGCGCGAACCGCGGCCGGGCGAAGACGCGCGATGAACCTGCCGGCGATGCTCGTCGATCCGCGCCTGGCCGACTGCCGGCGCCTCTTCCTGCGCGGCTACGAGCTGCCGGTGCGGATCGGCGTGCACGACTTCGAGCAGGGTGCGCCGCAGCGCATGCGCTTTCACGTCGACCTGTGGGTGCCGCTCGCACACAGCACGCCGCGGGCGGACGCGATCGCCGAGGTCGTCGACTACGACTTCGTGCGGATGCGCATCCGGGAGCGCGTCGAGCGCGGCCACGTGCAGCTGCAGGAGACGCTGGCCGACGACATCCTGCGCGCGATGCTCGCGCACCCGGGCGTGCGCGCCGCGCGCGTGGCCACCGAGAAACCCGACGTCTACCCCGACTGCGAGGCGGTCGGGGTCGAGGTCTTCGGCATCAATCCGGCCGCCTGAGCGGCGGCCCGGAATTCATCGTCGCAGGCCAGGGAACGAAACCTGCAAACGACGGACCCAACGCGGTTTGAGAGAACCCCGCATGAACGCCCTGAACGATGCCGCAGCGGCAAGGAAGGCCGCCTTCGAGGCCAACAAGCTCTCCAAGAAGCTGCACCGCCTGGTCGGCCAGGCCATCGGCGACTTCAACATGATCGAGGACGGCGACAAGGTCATGGTCTGCCTCTCGGGGGGCAAGGACAGCCACGCGCTGCTGGACATCCTGCTCGAGATGCGCCGGCGCGCGCCGATCCGCTTCGACCTCGTCGCCGTCAACCTCGACCAGAAGCAGCCCGGCTTCCCGGCCGAGGTGCTGCCCACCTACCTGCGCTCGCTCGGCGTCCCGTTTCACATCGAGAACCAGGACACCTACTCGATCGTCAAGTCGCACGTCCCCGAGGGCAAGACGATGTGCAGCCTGTGCTCGCGGCTGCGCCGCGGCATCCTCTACCGCGTCGCGCGGGAACTCGGCGCCACCAAGATCGCGCTGGGACATCACCGCGACGACATGGTCGTGACGCTGCTGATGAACATGTTCTTCGGCAGCCGCCTGAAAGGCATGCCGCCCAAGCTGGTGAGCGACGACGGCCAGCACGTCGTGATCCGGCCGCTGGCGTACGTGGCCGAGCGCGACCTCGAGCGCTGGGCCGAGCACCGCCAGTTCCCGATCATCCCCTGCTCGCTGTGCGGCAACCAGCCCAACCTGCAGCGCCAGCAGATCAAGGCGATGGTGCGCGAGTGGGAGAAGCAGTACCCCGGGCGCACCGACAACATGCTCACCGCGATGAGCAAGGTCGTGCCCTCGCACCTGATGGACCGGCGCCTCTACCCCTTCGAGACGCTGCGCGCGCACGGGGTGCCCGACCCCGAGGGCGACATCGCCTTCGACGACGAGGATCCGCACGCGCTGCTCGCGCCGCCGGCCTCGATCGAGCCCGTTCGACTGCAGAAAGGCAAGCCATGAACCGTAGACAGCATCTGTTGGCCCTGGCCGCCTCGGCTCTCCTGGCCGGATGCGCGGCGATGAACACGGTCACCAGCGACGTGAGCAGCTTCGGCGAGTGGCCCGCCGGCCGCGCACCCGGGCGCTACGCCTTCGAGCGCCTGCCCTCGCAGCAGGCGCAGCCCGAGCAGGCGGCCGCCCTCGAACGCGCGGCAACGCAGGCGCTGGCCAAGGCCGGCTTCACGCCGGTCGACAGCGGCCAGGAGCCCGAGGTGCTGGTGCAGCTCGGCGCCCGCTTCACGCGCGTGGCCAGCCCCGTCTGGGACGATCCGCTCTGGTTCCGCGGCGGCTTCGGGCGCTACCACCGCGGCCCCTGGTTCGGGCCCGCGTGGTCGCTGGGCTGGACCTACACTGCGCCGCGCTACGAGTACGAAGTCGCTCTGCTGCTTCGCGACGCCGCCAGCGGCAGGCCGCTCTACGAGACCCGCGCCGCCAGCGACAGCACCGGCCGCCCCGACGCGGCGACGCTGGCCGCGATGTTCGAGGCCGCGATGACCGACTTCCCGCGCCCGGCGCTCAATCCGCGGCAGGTGACGGTGCAGCGCCCGTCGACGACACCCTGACGCGCCCGGCTCAGTCGGGCAGCGCAAAGGCCTGTGACGCGAGCAGCCTCAGGTCGTCGCGCCAGCCCTGGACACGTTCGCGCAGCAGTTGACGCTGCGCGGCGCTGCTGCTCTCGTGCACGCGGGCGGCAAGCGCGCAGTTGAATTCGCGCAGCCGCTGCTGGTAGGCACGATAGGCCGGATCGGGTGAGCGCTCGACGTCGGCCAGCACCGCCCGCAGGGCGGCGATCGCGCGGGCACGGTCGGCCTGGCTCGCGACGAGTTCGCGCAGGGTCCGCAGCGTCTGGCGCTGGCGCTGCTCGCGCTCGGCCAGCCAGCGCTCGGGGTCCATCGGCGAGCTCGCGAGCGCCTGCGTGAGCAGCCGTTCCTGCGCCGCGTCCAGCCGCCCGTAGAAGAGCTCGAAGCGGTCCTGCAGGCGCCGCAGCGCGGCCGCCCGCCGCTTCTCCGGATCGGGCTGCAGGTGCTCGCGCCGCAGTTCGTCGTTGGCCTTCGCGTAGCGCTGCGCGATGTGCGCGAGCTGCGCCTCGGAAAGATCCGCCACCCACGACGCCATCGTCGCGAGCGCCTGCTGCAGCGCGGGCTCGAGCTGCCGGCGCGCCTCGTCGGCCCAGCTGCACATCTGTGCCGGCGTGACCGAATCCAGCAACTTGGGCTGCACGGAATCGAGCCAGGCCGCGTAGCCCTCGAGTTGGGCCTTACGATGCCACTGGAACCAGGACCGGATGTCGTCCTTGACGCGCTGGGCCTGCGCGCCGCTGAAGTCGCCGTAGCCGTCCAGCCACCACCACACCAGCGTGGGGCCGTTGTCGTAGGCCAGGCGCAGCGCGCTGCAGCCACCCAGCAGGGCCAGGCCGGTCACCAGCAACCACGCTTTCAGGATCCTCGATCGCATGGCACTCCACGTCGTCATCATGGCCGCGGGCAAGGGCACCCGCATGAAGTCGAACCGGCCCAAGGTGCTGCATCGCCTGGGCGGGCGCCCCCTATTGCAGCATGTGCTCGACACCGCCGCGGCGCTGCGGGCATCGCAGACGCTGGTGATCACCGGCCACGGCGCCGACGAGGTCGAGGCCTTCGTTGCCGATCGCGGTGTGCGCTGCGTGCGCCAGATGCCGCAGCTGGGCACCGGGCACGCGATCCAGCAGGTGGTGCCGCACCTGCCCGACGGCGAGGGCACGGTGCTGATCCTCAACGGCGACGTGCCCCTGATCCGCGAAGCCACCGCGGCCGCGCTCGCGAGCGCCTGCGCCGACAAGGCGCTGGCGCTGCTGACCGTCGAGCTCGCCGACCCGAGCGGCTACGGCCGCATCGTGCGCGGGCCCGACGACGGCGTGATGGGGATCGTCGAGCACAAGGACGCGACCCCCGAGCAGCGCGCGATCCGCGAGATCTACACCGGCATCATGGCCGCACCGCTGCCGGCGCTCAAGCGCTGGGTGATGGCGCTCACGAACGACAACGCGCAGCGCGAGTACTACCTGACCGACATCGTCGCGATGGCGGTTGCCGAAGGCGTGCCGGTGCTGGCGCAGGGCGTGGCCGACGACACCGAGGTGCTCGGCGTGAACAGCCCGCTGCAGCTCGCCGAGCTCGAGCGCCGCCTGCAGCGGCGTCTGGCCGAAGCGCAGATGGAGGCCGGCGTGCGCCTGGCCGACCCGGCGCGCTTCGATGTCCGCGGGACTCTGTCCTGCGGCGAGGATGTCGAGATCGACGTCGGCTGCGTCTTCGAGGGCACGGTGCGCGTGGGCAGCGGCGTCTCGATCGGCGCGCACTGCATGATCCGCGACGCGGAGATCGGCGACGGCGCGGTGATCCACCCCTTCACGCACGTCGAGGGCGCACGCATCGGCGCGGGCGCTCTGGTGGGCCCGTACGCGCGGCTGCGCCCTGGGGCCGAGCTGGGCCCCGAGGTGCACATCGGCAACTTCGTCGAGGTCAAGAACTCGACGCTGGGCCCCGGCGCCAAGGCCAACCACCTCGCCTATCTCGGTGACGCGACCGTCGGCGCACGCGTCAACTTCGGCGCGGGCAGCATCACCGCGAATTACGACGGCGCCAACAAGCACCGCACGGTGATCGAGGACGACGTGCACGTCGGGAGCAACTGCGTGCTCGTCGCGCCGGTGACGATCGGCGTCGGCGCGACGATCGCCGGCGGCTCGACGATCGCGCGGCCGGCGCCGGCCGGCCAGCTCACGGTGGCACGCGCACGGCAGTTGAGCGTGCCGACCTGGAAGCGGCCACAGAAGGCGAAGAAGGCCTGAATCCGCGGGGCGGCAGCGCCCCGCGCGAGCGCGACGGCTGCGGAACCAGGGGGTGCTGCGCGCCGTACGACCGGTCCGGCGGCGCTGCGCCCTCTATTCGGGGTCCCCGGCTTCCTCGACGACCTGCGCGGCCAGGCACAGGTCGTCCCAGGCCCTGGACTTGTCGGCCGGATTGCGCAGCAGGTAGGCCGGGTGGTAGGTCACGACCAGCGGCACGCCTTGATAGCGATGCACCTGGCCGCGCAGCTTGCCCACCGGCGCATCGGTACGCAGCAAGGACTGGATCGCGAAGCGCCCCATCGCGAGGATGATGCGCGGCTGCACGAGCGCGATCTGGCG
>Ga0116144_10000357_pt1 | contig 61892 bp, 47 predicted proteins | sample AD_UKC035_MetaG_FD_89746 | JGI IMG/M metagenome (GOLD analysis project Ga0116144, IMG submission 89746) | Active sludge microbial communities of municipal wastewater-treating anaerobic digesters from USA - AD_UKC035_MetaG | ecosystem: Engineered > Bioreactor > Anaerobic > Digestate | place: USA...
AGAGTGAGTTTTTTAAATTTTCTTTTGCCGGCTTGAACAATGAATGACGAGCCGGCCGTAAACATTTTCTGACCGTCTGTGACCTTTTCCTGGTCAATCTTGATCCCGCCCTGCTGCAGCAGGCGTCTTGCTTCGCCGCCGCTTTCGGCGAGACCGCCAAGGGTCAGTAGCCGCATAAGCGGCAGACCTCCGGTCGGAACCGGTAATTCGAGTTCTTCAATTTCGTCAGGCAGGCCGTCGCCAGTTTTGCCGAACATCTTTTCGAATTCAGCTTCGGCCGCGGCACCTGCTTCTTCGCCGTGATACTGTGCAGTTATCTGGCGGGCCAGACGCATCTTGATCGCCTTGGGTTCCTGTAAAATGCGGTCTCTTATCGACTTGAGCTCGGCCAGATCGAGGCTGGTCAGCAGCTCGTAATATTTCATCATCAGTTCATCGGGAATCGACATGAGTTTGCCATAGATCTGGCCTGCGTCTTCATTGATTCCAACATAGTTGCCAAGACTTTTTGACATCTTCTCTTTGCCATCGAGGCCTTCAAGAATCGGCATGGTCAAGGTAACCTGCGGCGCCTGACCGTAAGAGCGCTGCAGTTCGCGGCCTACCAGCAGATTGAAGGTCTGGTCGACACCGCCAAGCTCTACGTCTGATTTTAGCGCAACTGAGTCATAGCCCTGCATCAGCGGATACATGAATTCGACGACACTTATCGGCACCTGGTTCTTGAACCGGTTCGAGAAGTCGTCGCGTTCGAGCATACGAGCAACAGTATACTGGCCACAAAGTTTGAGAACATCAGCAAAAGTCATTTTGCCAAGCCAGTCAGAGTTGAATACAACCTGAATTTTGTCGAGATCAAGTATTTTACCGATCTGGTTTTTATAAGTCTCGGCATTGGCCATGATCTCTTCTTCTGACAGGGCCGGACGGGTCTTTTTCTTGCCGGTCGGGTCACCGATGCGGCCAGTGAAGTCACCGATCAGAAAAACGACCTGATGGCCAAGCATCTGGAACTGACGCAGCTTCTGAATGACCACGGTGTGACCGAGATGAATGTCGGGCGCGGAAGGATCGGCGCCGAACTTGACTACCAGCGGCTTGCCGGTAGAGTAAGATTTTTCGAATTTTTTGAGCAGTTCGTCACGTGAGACAATATCAGCCGCACCGGTTGCCACGATTTCGAGCTGTTCCTGGGGGGTTGCGCTGAATTTCACTTTCAGATGCTCCTGAGTTCTTTCTGGTATTCCTTGAGTTTGGCGATCTGCTGCTGATAAGCATCGATGCCCTCGCGGATCTTATCGACCACTTCGGCCGGCGCTTTGCTGACAAAATCAGCATTTTCGAGCTTGACCGAGATTTTGGCCATTTCTTTTTCGATTTTGCCGAGTTCGTTATCGACGCGGGCAAGTTCGACCGGAACGTCGATCAGACCGGCGAGATCGAGACATACTTCGCAGGCACCCATCAGACCAACCAGATGCCCGGAAGGCTTGCCATCGACCAGAGTCAAGCTTTCTACGCCGGCGAGCGAGCGAATCATGTCGGCATGATTGATAAAAGCTTCGCTGGTTTTATCGTTTTTAACCACTCTGACAGTAATTTTTTTGGCCGGTGAAATATTGGCGGAAGCGCGCAGATTGCGGATTACGCGCACAGCCTCCATCAGTTCGCCGACTTCCTGTTCGAGCGGAACATTGACTCTGGCCGCATCTGCCACCGGGAAAGCGGCCTGCATGAGGAAGCCTTCGCTTCCCGGCAGTTTCTGCCAGATTTCTTCGGTAACGAAGGGCATGAACGGGTGCAAAATACGGAGAGCGCCGTCGAGGCAGCTGACGAGAACCTGCAGGGTCAGGGCTTTGCGTTCGGCATCTTTGCCGAAAAGCACTGGTTTGCACATTTCGATATACCAGTCACAGAAGTCGTTCCAGATGAATTCGTAGGCAACCTTGAGCGCGTCGTTGAAACGGAACTGGCCTTCGGCGAGGTTGGCGCTGACCTGGTCGATCGCGTAGTTCATGCGCGAAACGATCCAGTTGTCAATCGGGCTGAGGCGCGAAGCGTCAGGCAGACCGGCCTTTATCGAGCAACTGACACCCTCAAGATTCATCATGACGAAGCGTGATGCGTTCCAGAGTTTGTTGGCGAAGTTGCGGCCGATTTCGACCTTGTTTTCGGCGAACCTGATATCCTGGCCAACCGGGGCCAGCGAAATTACGGTATAGCGAAGCGCATCAGCGCCATATTTGCCGATAATCTCAAGCGGGTCGGGCGAATTTCCAAGGGACTTGCTCATCTTTCTACCCTTCATATCTCTGACGATACTGGTGAAATAAACATCATGGAACGGGCATTCACCGACGAAATAGTAGCCGGCCATGACCATTCTGGCGACCCAGAAGAAGATGATGTCGGGGCCGGTAACCAGAGTATCGGTCGGATAGAAGCGGCGCAGAGTTTCGGTCTGTTCGGGCCAGCCCATGGTCGAGAAGGGCCAGAGCCACGATGAAAACCAGGTATCGAGAACATCTTCATCCTGAGTGATTCCCTGCGCGGCGCCACATTTATCGCATTTGTCAGGGCAATCCGCGGCAACCATTACATGCCGACATGAGCCACAGGTATAAGCAGGTATGCGATGGCCCCACCAGAGCTGGCGACTGATGCACCAGTCACGAATGTTTTCCATCCAGTGCAGGTAGACACCAACCCAGCGGTTTGGCGTAAAGCGCAGTTTGCCGTTCTTAACCGCTTCAATAGCCTTTTCGGCCAGAGGTTTCATTTTAACGAACCACTGATCGGAGAGATAGGGCTCGATTACGGTTTTGCAACGTTCGCAGTGACCGACAGCAAGCTGATGATCTTCGATTTTTTCGAGCAGGCCAAGTTCCTGCAGCTCTTCGACAATTGCCTGGCGCGCAGCAAAGCGATCCATGCCCTTGAACTTACCGGCCAGCTCATTCATCACCCCACCCTCGTCCATTACGATGACCTGATCGAGGTTATGGCGACGACCCATTTCAAAATCATTGGGATCGTGTGCCGGGGTTATTTTGACAGCGCCGGTACCGAATGCCTTGTCGACGAAATCATCGACAAGAACAGGTATTTCACGATTTACGAATGGCAGAATCAGAGTCTTGCCGATGAGGTCGGCATAGCGCTCGTCATGCGGGTTAACCGCTACGGCAACATCGCCGAGCATGGTTTCGGGTCGGGTGGTGGCTACGACAACGTGGCCCTTGCCGTCTTTGCGCGGGTATCTGATATACCAGAGACTGCCATTGGTGTCTTCGGGAATCTTTTCTTCGTCTGACAGAGCGGTTCGACAGCGCGGACACCAGTTGATGATGTATTTGCCCTTGTAGATAAGGCCATCCTGATAAAGTTTGACAAAGCTGCGCTGCACCGCATCGCTGAGTCCTGCATCCATGGTGAAGCGCTCGCGCTCCCAGTCGCATGAGCAGCCGAGTTTCTTGAGCTGACTGAGAATTATGCCGCCGTATTTTTCTTTCCAGCTCCAGACGCGGTCGAGAAACTTTTCGCGGCCGAGATCGTGGCGAGACAGTTTTTCTTTGGCAAGTGCTTTTTCGACGACGTTCTGAGTGGCAATGCCGGCATGGTCTGTGCCGGGCAGCCAGAGGGTTTCGCGGCCAAGCATGCGCTGGTGACGGATAAGAATATCCTGCAGCGTGTTGTTGAGAACATGCCCCATGGTCAGCATGCCCGTAACATTGGGTGGCGGAATGACGATGCAGTATTTTTCGCGGTTACTATCGGGGTTGGCGGCGAAACAACGGCTGTTTTCCCATTTCTGATAGATCGAATTTTCTACTATCGCGGGATCATAAGCCTTGGGAAGAGCTTCAGAACTGGAATTCTGTGACATAATTGGTTCCTGTTGTGGTGAGTGTTACTTTTGAATCAGGTTCAGCAGCTTTTCAAATTCTTCCGGGGCAAGCTTTAGGCTTTGCGCCTGTTTGAAGATATTCAGCTTGGTTTCAATGGCCTGTATCATTTCTCTGGTCTTGACATCGGGCTTGATTGTATTCGCCTTCTGCAGCAGTTCGAGCGCTTCTTCGAACTTCGACTCATGCGCGAGAATATCGGCGAGTCTTGTCATGATCGGCGCGAAATTGCCGTCAAGATCGAGACCGGCCATCAGATATTCTCTGGCCTTGTCGGTATCTCCATGGCGCAACATGCTGTCAGCAAAGCGCTGATAGGTAATCGGTGTCGGCTCGAATTCGGGCAGACTGTCGACTGGCAGTCCGTTGGGAGCAGTAATTTTAGAGCCGCACATGTGACAAAAGCGGCTGTCCGGGTTGCTCTGGGTAGCATGGCATGCATTGCAGTCATAAAGATTCTGCACCACCCAGACCTTGGACTTTTTAATAACTGCGTCGCCTTTGAGATAGCCCTTTTCGACTTCGAATACGATACAACGCTCAGGAAATTTATCAGACCGGAAGTAGTCTGTAGCATAATGCTTCTGAGAATCGTATTCTTCAGCGATTACCGGCATGTAGCTGATCTGGTTTGGTATGATCAAACGATCTAGCAGTTTCTGATGCAGCATCTGAAGTTCAGGCACGGGGTTCTTGGCAATAACCGAGTCGAGGCCATCGAAAAAGTCGATAAAACTTGACACTATGTCGTTGTCACCTTCAACCTTGATGGCTTTCTCGGCGACCGGCGCCTCATTGCCACCGAGTCTTGCCTTGAGATTTTCGACTTCGAGAGTTTTGGCTTCTAGCTGTTCACGGGTTTTGCTCAAAACACCTTCAAAATTCTGTATGGAGAGCATCTGATCGGCTACCTGCTGGGTCAGTTGTTCAACTTCCTCACGGATAGCCGGATCATTCATGCTTTCATCCTGTCTCGATTCAAGCGAGACACGCAGTCTGGCCAGCTCATCTTCGCGCTGTTGCAAGGTTTCGCGCAACTTCACGATTTCAAGTTTATAGGCACCGACATCCTCGGCCGGAGCTTCACTGGCGCCTGCTTTTAAAGTTTCATTTTCGGCGGCAAGTTTTTCACGCTCAAGTTCGAGCGCAGCCAGCTTTTCATTCAGCTGTGCGCAATCGGACTCAAGCACAGTAACTTTCATGGCTGTTTCGGTAAAAGAATCTGCTTCCTGCTGCAGCTTTGCCAGTTTTTGCCTGGCTTCAGCCAGCTGTGAACTCTCCTGGCGCAGGCGGTCGACTTCGTCGATGTTGATACCAGGCTGAGACGCAGCGGCCTCGAGTTCGGCAACACGCGCCCGCAGCTGCTCAAGTTCGAGCTGATCGACGGTAACTCCACCGCCATCAACCTCAGCCCGCTCAGCGAGCAGATTTTTGAGATTCACTACATCCTGCTCGAGTTCCTGAATTTTATTCTGATACGAGATAATCTCGCCCGATGAAGCTTCTGACGCGCCCGATGTCTGCAGTTGCGTAGACATCTGCTGCATGGCAGCGTTAGACTGTTCGAGTTCGGCGCGGGCGACTTCAACGGCCTGTTTCAGACTATCTATCTCGGCACTGCTTCCGGACGCTGAAGCCAGTTCAGCGCGCAGCTGTTCAATTTCCTGTTTCAATGCAGCAGAATCGTCTGAACCTGCGGCTCCTGAAGAAGCTTCGGCAATCAAGCGTGCCTGCTTCTCAGCTTCGAGTTCTTCACGAAGGCTGGAGACAAGAGTTTCCAGTTCATTGACCCGAGGATCTTCGATAACTTCAGCTGAAGCACTGCCCTGCTGTTCTTCGAGCAGCTGACTCAGGGTTTTAATCTGATCGTTCTTCTGCTGTTCAAGGCTAGCGAACTGCTCTTTCTGACTATTGAGTTCAGAGAGCAGACGATCAGCTTCTTCAGACTTTTCTTCGAGAGCTCGTTTAAGCTCTTCGGCGCCTTCACCGCCTGTGCCACCTGATTCCAGCTGTGTTTTGAGATTTCTGATCTGGAGCTGCAGCAACTTGATCAGATTGTCCTTCTGAACAATCTGCTGATTCAATTTTTTGAAAAATTCGTTACTGATCTCCCCATTGCTTTCTAGATTCATACCGTCTCCCTAAAATCAATACAGAATAACGTTTCAGGCACTCTCCCAAAAACAGCACACAATCTGGCAAACCAGACATCCGCGCTGATAAAAAGCCTGCAGTCGCAGCCTTCGGCTGACCACCGCCCCACAAAAGCCACCTGTCATGCGGCAAGAGGAATAGCCCATCTTACGCATGCCGGGTTTCTAAACCAAGAAAGTCTAGCACAGAGTCAGAGGCAATGCAACAATCTGTATACCGACATTAATTTTAAAACAGATACCCGGCGGCATTAAGACGACAAACTACTGGCACAAGTCATAAGGCAGTATGACGAGTCTACTTCTTCTCAGGCCTGGAAATGTCTCTGAGATTTTTAACCTGTTCTTTCAACGTTTTTTTGCACTCGGCACAAACTACGCCATCATAAATGGTTGCCTGACAAAGCTGGCATGGATGGGCCACTCTTTTAACACCGGCTCTTTCCAGGCGCCCGGAACGAATAAGCGCTTCTACATGCTCAATATCACAGGAAGCGTGTTTGGCCACTTCCTCTAACGTCGCACCGGGGTTGGCTTTCAGGAAATTTTTAACTTTCTGAAACAGCTGTTCCTCTTCCTGGAAGCATTTGGGACACACGTCTCGCGCCAGTTTGACCATTATAAGGCCGCAAACTCTGCAAGAAATCAATTTAGATTCCTGTGCCATCGCTTCGATCTCCTGACATACAATAATATGGGGTACATAAATTCTACAGAAACAAAACTTCACGACTATGCGTATTAATGTATAGGAAAAGAAATTTTAGTTCAATAGATTTTGTTCTGATGCATGTTTGCGAAATTCTGAGCAGCAAGTCTGCCCGCATCCTGACTCAGACAGGGCTGTCATTTTTTTGAATTATGCTCTATGATTAGTACAAAGGTTTATACTGGTGAGGTGCAAGGGAGTCGAATATGAAAAATTTCAAGCTGTTTCTATTTATGATCGTGATGGTGCTGGCGGCATATTATCCTGCAAATGCCGCAGACCTTGAATTTGAATCTTTTAAAGAAGCAGAGGCTGCTGCTCAAAGACGCGCCCAGGAATACCAGCAAAAAATGGATGAGCACATGAAAAACATCCAGGAAGAATGGGAACAGCAACAGAAAGACCTTGGAGCAGACGGCTCGAGCCCCGATATCACCAAGGTCACCGGGAGCAGCGATGGGCAGAGAAGCTCAGACAACGATGCCGCTGACAGCATGGAAGATGCAGTCAATTCAAGCGTCAACAACCTTAAAAATACCATGATCAACACCGCCGGCCCTAATTCAACCGGTTTTGCCGGTGGCGGTGCCGGTTATCAATGGAGCGTCAAATACGTTGGCGGCAAATATGTATTATCTGATTCATACAACGAAGCTGATTTTGGCACCGGAAAGAAAAAGGAAAAGCCGGCCAAGACTACGCCGACTCCGGCCGCAGAGGGCGATGACGCCAAAACAACCACAGCAACAGCTAAGACTCCCGACAAGCCAGCAACTCCGGCCAATGAACCGACCACCACCAGCAACGAACCAGAACCGGCCCAGGTTGCAAAAGTTCCTGATACTCAGCCCTCATCCGGTTCAAGCAGCACTCCCGGCAGCAGCAAAGAGCCTGACACGGCTGCCAGTTCACCCTCTTCTTCGACTGGTCCGGGTAGCAGCGGCTCTTCAGCACCGGCAAGCCCCGCGACACCAGCCACACCCGGCAAAGACAACCAGACAGCTGCCGCCCCAACGTCGCCCGGCATCGACCCGGCTCCAGCCAATCTGCCTCCTCCCAAAGTTCGTCTTGTAATTCAGCATCCAACCGATTTCAGTGAAGAGATCTTTGCCAGCAACACTGATAATGAAAGTGCCAGCGATTACGATCTCGAAAAATTCAGAATTCCAGAAGATACCCGCGTAAAAATAGCGGTAGAAGTCTCTGATGATGTCAATCCGGAAGACGTATCTCTGGTTATCGTAGACGAAGAAGGCGAACGCGATCCCGTTGCAGCATCAAGAATGGGCAATTATCGCCACATGTTCAGGGTACCATCCGACGGAGCCTACTCTGCCAATGTTTACGTCACCGACAAGGATAAACCGGGCAATCCGAAAAAAAAGCTGATGCAGGTTAAAATACCAGTCACCAAAGTAGAATTTGACAGCCGCACGATCGACAATCAGCGCGGCACAAAAGCTTCAGACGGATCTTCATCATCGAGCATGAGCTCATCGAGTTCTTCAAGTTCATCGACATCTTCATCCGGCAGCATGGGTGGCTACTCACATTCGAGCCAGAGCCAGTCACAACAGGTAGACCTTTCAGACCTTTATTCAAATCCTGGCGATGATTCATCAGCATCTGGCCAGGAAGGTTCAGGATCAGGTTCAGGCTCAGGCTCAGGCTCAGGCTCCGGCTCATCGGCCTCAGCAGCAACAGCTGGTTCCGAAGCATCTGGCGGCAGCAGTGATTCAAGCGACAGCTCAGATGGCAGTTCCTATTCGCAGAGCGGATCTTCTGCACAGCACGGATCATCTGAGAGCGGAAATTCCTCTTCTGGCCAATCCGAATCCGGCTCTACAAGTAATACGGGCAGTGACAACTCTACCTACGCCGGCCAGGAAGGCAACGGTCAGAGCAGTGAATCTACCGGCAGCTATGCCAACAGCGGCAATTCTGCCGCCGGCGCCAGACGCGATGGCAGCTCACAGAGCGACACAACAGGTTCAGACGAAGGCAGCTCATCTGACGATAGCAACAACTACGGAGCCGATGATGGAAGCGAATACGCTACTGGTGAAGGCTCTGGCTACACATCCAACAACGGACAAGACGGAATAAATGACGACGGCGCAGGCTCATCATCTTACTCTGGTGGCGACCAGTCAGGAAATTATGACGACGATGATGAAACCGCCGGCGACAGAGCCAATGCCAGTGGCGAACATTATGACGAATACGCTTCTGCCCATGGAGTTTCTTCATCTGCCAAAAACCAGGCACAAAGCTCTTCTGGCGCTGCCGCAGCAACCGGCGAAGATGAAGAAGAGCCACCAGTAGAAGAAGACAACTTCATTCTCTCGGTCGGATTACGCTCTGAGGCTCATAAGATCTATCAGTCGTTCGACTTTACCGAAGAACCGGTACAGACTGCTACGACTCTTCCGGCCGAAAGCGAAATCATCTTCAACATAGTTCTCGGCAAACAGGTCGAATTCGACAGCGTTAACATCAAAATGGCCGATGGCGGCGAAGAATTCGGTGGCAACCTGAGAACTATGGGCGAAGCATTTGCCTACAGCTTTAAAAACGCTTCAACTGATTCTTACATTCAGGTTTCAGGAAAATCTGGCGGAAAACCATTCAGCTACCGCGTTAAAACGCCTGTAGTCAAGAAGTAAAACTTAAAACAAGGGCTTGAGAGTCGCCGACAAAAGTCGGCGGCTTTTTTTATCTGAATCATCTATGACCAGCAAAGCGCCATCTGCATCGACAGCTTCAGGCAAGCCGATAAAATCAGGTTCACCAATACCAGCAAACAAAAACCTGGTCTGCCAGAAAAGAGAAGCGGCCAGCGACCAGCTTTTAGCCAGTATTTCGGCGTCAGCCGACAAAAGGTCTTCAAAGACTGCAAAGAATTCACAGAGAATCTTCTGAGGGTCATGGCAGTCGGATAGTTCTGAAAAGCTTGCTGCTTCTACATTTGATTGAGACAATGGTAATAAATTGATACCGATACCAACAATCCAGTGCTGACGGTTTTTGATCAAGCAGCCTTCACAGAGAATTCCGGCGAGTTTACAATGGTTAAACCATACGTCATTTGGCCATTTCAGCCACAATCCTGACCTGTCGTGCGAAGCCAGTTGAAACAAGGCGCGATACACTGCGAGTCCGGCAATCAGCGACAAAGGAAAACGATTCTGCGAGTCTGTCAGCGAAAATGAAAACAGCAGCGCCTGCCCTGGCAGCGCGTGCCATTGTCGGCCGTGCTGCCCCCTGCCGGCAGTCTGATAATCGGCAATTCTGATCTGCTGAGCGACTTCTGCTGCAGCCCAACCTTGTTTGAGATCATCGCTGGTTGAGGCCGTCTCACGAGTCCAGCTGATTATGTGGTTACGAAAGAGAACCGAAGCCGACATGGCCTGACGAAACTTATTCCAGTCAAAATCAGCAATCATCGGTCCGTAAAAGTCATTTTTCCATCGAGGGCAGCATAAATTGTCATATCAGTCAGATCTGGCCTGAGTGGTGTAATAGAAACATATCCAGCCTTGACTGTCACAATATCGCATTCCGGGCTACGATCGATGATTTCGGGATTCCCCTTAAGCCAGTAATACGACCTTCCGTAAGGATCATGTCGATGATCGTATTCTTCGCGATAATCTATTGTACCCGTTCTGGTGAGCTTGCAGCCACGAATTTCGGCGTCTGGCAGACAGGGCACATTTATATTGTAAACTCTGGCCGGCTCAACCTTAGCCTCAACCAGTGTTTTGATACAGCGCACCGCCCACCTGGCCGCCACCGAAAAGTCAGCCCGCGGTGAATAACTGTCGAGCGATACCGCTGCCGACAGAATTCCTCGAAAAGCGCCCTCAAAAGCGGCTGCGACCGTTCCAGAATAAAAAATATCGACACACATGTTAGGCCCGCAGTTGATGCCAGAAACGACGATATCAGGTTTTTCCGGAAGAAGAGTGGAAAGACCTATTTTAGCACAGTCTGCCGGCGTGCCTGAAACTGCATAGGCCTTTTCTACCGGCGCCGGAAAAGAAATTTCGCGAACCCGCAACGGATGCGCAAGAGTCAGCGAATTGCTGGCGGCGCTTCTCTCTGAATCAGGCGCGACTACGACGACCTGGCCCAGGCCGCAGAGTTCGGCGGCAAGAGCGGTGATACCGGGTGCATTTATTCCATCATCATTACAGACCAGAATTCTCATACTACCTCCAGTGCTTGAAACGTGCTGTGAATCGGCGATGTATAACTAAAAAAACTTGCGGCTGACATCAGATCATGATATGATGTCGTAACTTTGAATTCAAGGTTTTTTCATGTTAAAAGGGCTGGCAATTTCCCCTGGCTATGCACTGGGGCAGATTTATTGTCTCAGGCACATTCAGCTTGAGAACATTGAGAGCAGTACAATTCCCGCCAGCGAAACCGAAGCAGAAATAGAGCGCTTCAAGAATGCCATCGAGATCTCGCGCAGTGAAATCAGCCAGCTGCTCGAATTGCCACAGATCAAAAGCAGTCTCGAAATTTCCAACATTTTTCAGGCGCATCTGACGCTGATTGACGACCCGGACCTGCAAAAAGAAGTCAGCAAAAGAATCCGGGAGCAGATGCATGACGTACAGTCGGTGGTCGGCAGTGTAATCAAAGATTACAGCAATTTTTTCAGAAACCTGCCTGACCCGCAGTTTCAGGGTAAGGCTATCGACATCATGGATGTCGGCAAACGTATTCTCAAAAACTGCCGAAAACGCAAATCATCTTCGAATATCAACAAACAATTTGAAGACGGCATTATCATCGTGGCCGAAGACCTCACGCCGTCAGAGATCGTTGGTTTCAATCCCGGTCGCATTCGCGGCATTGCGATCGAAGAAGGCACGCCGACATCGCATGCTTCTATTCTTGCACGCTCACTGGGAATTCCGGCGCTGATACAGGTCAAGGATCTGATGCAGAAAGCGCACAGTGGAAATTTTGCAATCATCGACGGCAGCAGCGGCCAGATCATCTTGAATCCCGATGAAAGCCTGCGCCTCAGATATACCGGCGAACTCGAAAGTTATCGGCAACGCCAGCAGAAGGTTCTTGCCAGTCTGTCAGAACCCTCGGTCACGACTGACGGAGTTCAGGTATCTCTAAAAGCCAATATCGGGCAGTTAAGTGACCTCGATGCGGTAAATGCCAACCGGGCAGACGGTATCGGGCTTTATCGCACGGAATTCGCCTATCTGACCCGCCGCTCTTTCCCAACCGAGAATGAGTTATTTCAGGCTTATTCAGAAGTCATCGGCAAGGTCAACGGGGCCAGCATAACCATCAGAACCATCGATATCGGCGGCGATAAAATTTCGCACCTGATGGGCAATGCGCTCGAAAGGAATCCGGAACTTGGCTGGCGGGCGGTAAGAATGGCCCTCGACTGCCAGGAAGTCTTCACCACTCAGATTCGTGCGATTCTAAGGGCAGCCGCTCTGGCAAAGCCCGGCCAGGTCGGCATACTTTTTCCGATGATTTCTAATATCGAAGAACTTCGCAAGATCAAGCAACTGCTCAATCAGGCGCACGAAGATCTGATCAGAGCCAACGAACCAAACCCCGAAAATCTGAAAATCGGCATCATGGTCGAGATACCTTCGGTAGCTCTGCTGGCAGACAGATTTGCCAAAGAAGTCGATTTTTTTGCTATAGGCAGCAACGACCTGGTTCAATACACATTGGCTGTAGATCGCACCAATTCAAAGGTTTCTCATCTGTATCAGCCGGCAAATCCTGCGGTCATTCAGCTGATAGCGCATGTGGTAAAGGTTGCCCGCCAGCACAACATCAGAGTCAGCCTTTGCGGCGAGATAGCCGGTGACATCCGCTACACAGTTCTGCTTCTCGGTCTGGGCCTGCGTGAACTCTCGATGAACTCGATTTTGATACCTGCCGTAAAGCAGATTGTGCGCAACGTATCGGCTGCCGAAATGGAAAAGCTCATAGAACCCCTGCTGCACCTCGATACTTCTGAAGAGATCGAACGCGCACTCGATAAAATTAACGTTAAACTCGGATTACAGTGAAACTGAATGCTCGATTAAATGACAATTTCTGCAAAGCCGGCATCGCTGCCCTGCTTTTTTTGACGGTATGTCTGGCAGCCTGCCGCAGCGACGTTCACGCCGAATCACCATCTGCCGACTCAGCTCAGACATTGCAGGCAGCTGAAGCTACTCTGGCAGGGCATCGTCTGACGATCTGGCTCGCCCGCACTTATCCAGAGAAAGCCAAAGGTCTGATGTATGTCGATTCGATCGCCGAGAACCAGGGCATGCTTTTTATTTATGAAGCGCCACAGATAATGTCTTTCTGGATGAAAAACACCCGAATCCCGCTCGATCTTGTATTTTTTACAGAAAACCTTGAAATCAACGGCTGGATCAAAGACATGCAACCCGGCTACGGCCTTCCCGAGAGAAGTCTGGCACACTATGTTTCCGAGTTACCGGCACAGTATGCTCTCGAATTGAAGGCCGGCAGTATCGAACGACTTGCGCTGAAGCATGGCGACAGACTCGAAATCCCATTAACGCTGCTCTATTCAGATTAACATGCTGCCAGCATCACTGAACAATCTGCTCAGAATCAGCGGGATCACTGTCTCAGCCTGCCTTGCAAGCATTCCCTGGCTGATTACCACAGGTTCCGATGACCCCTTTCTGTTTCAGGGCTGGGTGATCTATGCAGCAACTGCAGTTGCCATATGTCTGTTGTCGGTAATATTTCTGTTTTTCAGACCCCGCCAGTATCAGGTTCCTTTTGTCAGGGCTTTTCTGCTGCTCTTTGCCATTATCACCGCTACCACCCTGATGTCGAACTTTATTGTGAGCCTGCGCACCGCGCTGACCTGGCTGAGCCTGATGGTTCTTGCCGGATTTCTCAGACTTGGCCGTCATCAGGCCGACAACCTGAACATCGCGTCAATGGCAGCATTAAGTGGATTTCTCATGGCCATTTATGGTCTTTTTCAGTATTTCGGGCTGGACGTGATCAACTGGGCATCCAGCTACCGCATGGTTGGAACGCTCTCTAACCCTAACTTCTATTCAGCCTTTCTGGCAATGACGGTCATCATCAGCCTTGGGCTGTCGCTGAACCAGTCTTATCGGAAAAGGTCGACCCGGTTTCTTTTTCTGACGATGAGCGCTGTTCAAATTCTGGCAGTTGTCATGAGCGGTCGAGTTGGCGGCATAGTTACCATGCTGTTCGGCATATTCCTGTTAACCTGCAACTTCTGGGAAGTCCGTCCCGGGCGCCTGCTACGCCGTTCGTCGTTCGTTTCCGGGCTTTTGCTCGCTCTCATCCTGACCGGTGCGCATGGCCTGGTCTATTATGCAACTTCCACCTATCCCTGGGAAACCTCAGGAAATTTCGCCTATCGAGACTTTCCCGTCATCACCAGAATCATCAACTGGCAGATGGGCTACGGGATTTTCATGGCAAACCCGCTGCTTGGCATGGGCCCGGGAGCAACGCCTTATCTTATGCCGCTGCAGCGACCACCCACCGGCTCAGCTATGGGCCTCAAGCCATACAACGACGACCCACATTCGTGGCCGGTGACAATGCTCGCTGAAATTGGTTTTGCCGGTCTTTTTGCCATCTGCAGCATACTGGCAGTAGTTTATGGCTGCGGTACCTGGCGGCGTTTTAAAAGCCAGCAGCTTGAAAATAATGCGAGCTCTTCCTGTGCCGACGACAATCTCTCATGGAAGTCGGTAGTTCTCGTGGCAGTGGTCGCGCCTTTATGCTATTGCACCGGTTTGATCGGAGCCGGTGCTCTGATTTATTCATACCCGGTCGCCATAATCGCATTCGGGTTACATAATCTTTTTATCAACATGACAACCAATGCAACAGCGGCGCCGGCGAACCTAGCCAAAACGACACTGGCAGCCCTGCTGACCTTTGCATTTAACGGCCTTTTCAACAACAGTGTTTCGATTCTGCCGCTGACAGCTTTTGCCACCCTTCTCTTCAGTCTGCACTTTTCAGTCTGCCTGCGCGACATCGCATGGAAACGGCGTTTTTCTTTTCTGTCGCTCGTTTTTATCTGTCTGCCAGCCCTGTATGTGTTCACCGCCTACAATTTCCAGATAGCCTACCACAGAGAACAGGTAAACCTTGAACTTGGTGAAAATTCGCTCGCAGAACAGCGCTACCCAGAAAGTCAGACCGCTTTTGAAGCGGCCATTCAGGCAAATCCACAGTCGCTGAAAGCCCATTATGGGCTGGCGTTAGCGCTTGAGCAGCAGAACAGACTCGACGAAACCCAGGATATTCTGAAACGACTGGACTCTATCGTGCCCAATGTTTACAATACCAACTTCGAACTCGCCAGAATTCTTTTTGAGCGCAGACAGATACTTGAGGCCCACAAATACGCCCTGAAAAGTCTTCATTGGAGCCAGTCACCAAGGACATACGATCTTCTGGGCCGCATTCTGCTTATGGAAGGAAAGCAGACCGAAGCCGAGAAAATTTTTGAAGAAGGACTCCTGCTGGTTCCGCCTGACATAAACGAGCGGGCGGCAGCCGATCAGATCAGACTCAATCTTGCAGCCCTGCTGGCAAACCGCGGCAGTTACGACAAATGCCAGAAATATCTGCTGCAGATCAAAAGCGAGCTCAAAGAGAACGTCGATTATATATATCTGCATGGTATGGTGCTTTCGCGAAGCCAGAAATACGAAGAGGCGCTGGAACTGTTTGAAAAGGCTCTCGAAAAAGCGCCGAACAACACCCGTCTGATGAATGCTGTCGGCTACACTCTCGCCACCCTGAATCAGGATCTGGATCGAGCGGCAAATCTTCTTGAAAGCGCATATCAGAATATAAAACGCAGTGAACCGCCACCTCTTGCCGATCTGCTGATGGTTGCCCACAGTCTTGGCAGCCTTTACTGGAAACAGGGAAAGCTTGCCGAAGCCCAGGAACTGCTGGAACTTGCCTGGAGTCAGTGCCCACAGGAATGGAAGAGTCTGAAGAATGAGCGTTTCGAAAGCCTCAGACAATTTTACCGGGAAACCGGCAGAAACGAAGCAGCCAGCGAAAGCAGGCCGCCAGAACCGCCGCAACAGGACATTCAGGAGCAGAATTGATGTACGGCCTGTTAGTTTCACTGGCGCTGTTCATTCTTATAATCGCCATAACCGCCCGCAAAAAGCCGACAGCATCCGGCAACCACGTTCACGACACGCAGATATTCACCAATGCTCTTTTTGAAGAGTCAATGCTGCCTGTAGCGATATTTGACCGCAAGCTGAAAATAATTCTGACCAACCAAAGTTTTCAGGACATTTTCGCTGGCAACGGGCAGAACATTGAGTCTATCTCAGCGGTCAAGAAGCTGTGGCAAAGCCTGGAAGGAAAAAGAATTCTCGAAAGTCTTCAAACTAACGGAACTCTGCCATCAAACCCGCTGCTGATAAATATCGAATTCAACAACGACAATAACGAAGCCGAAAGCTATGTTATTTTGTTCAGGTATTTCGACAGTCTGCAAAAGGTTGAGCCTTTCATAACTCTGACTGCCGTAGACAACAAATATACCGCGAGCGTAGCCAAAGACCTGGCCGCGCGAATCGCCGAAAAAGAAAACAGTCTGAAGAAACTTGAAGAGGTTGACCGCCTGAAATCAGAATTTCTGGCGACTCTCAGCCACGAACTCAAAACGCCTCTGGTATCGATAAAAGGCTATCTCGACCTTATCGCCAGCGAAAAGATGGGGCCGTTGACAGAAAAGCAGGCCAAAGCCCTGCAGGTCTCACTTAAAAATACATCTCATCTTAACTCGATGATTTCGTCTATGCTGAATTTTGCCAGAATGGAGGCGGGCAAGCTGATGTTCGATCTGGTTCATCAGAAGCTGCCACCGCGAGTAACTGAGACAGTCGATTCGATGCGACCGATCGCTGAAAACCGCAGTATAACGCTACAGATCAGTTTCGAAAAAGATCTGCCGGCCGTCATTTTTGATCCCGAACTTATGCATCGGGTGCTGTGCAATCTCATCGAAAACTCGATAAAGTTCTCTGCCAAAGGATCATCGGTAAGTGTCGAAATAGAGCGGCATTCGCCACAATTGATCAAAGTTAAGGTAGTTGACAGCGGCTGCGGAATACCTGCCGACAAACTCGAAATGATCAAAACACCGTTTTATCAGATAGTTAAATCAGATACCCGCCCGACCAGCGGCCTAGGCCTTGGTCTCGCAATTTGCGAAAAAATTCTTGTCGGGCATGGCACCAGTCTTCACATTGAATCTCACGAAAACCAGGGAACCGTCTGCAGTTTCTATCTCAAAGTCGCCGACGCACCAGCCCTAAGCCAATGATCATTCAATCCCCAGCTCTTTGAGTTTAAGATAAAGATTTTTGCGATGCATGCCGGCTATTCTGGCCGCCTCTGACATGTTGCCGCCAGCCTTTTCCAGCAGTCCTTCGAAATATTTGCGTTCGAACGATTTGAGCAGCAGATCTTTCGCTTCCTTGTATTTCATCGCCATCATTCCATCTTCGATGAATTTCTCGTTTTCAAGGCGCGAACGCATGGCAAAGCGGCTTGAATCGTTCTGAAACACGTTCTCATCTTCAAGAATTATGACTTTTTCGATAAGATTCTGCAGTTCACGCACATTACCGGGCCAGCTGTATTGCACAAGCCGTCCCATGAAGCTTTCAGAAAAGCTTTCAAATTTGCGCCCCAGCTTGTCTGCATATCGCCGGGCAAAAGAATCGACCAGCGCAGGAATATCGCCAAGACGCTCACGCAAAGGCGGCAGGTGAATATTTATGACGTTGAGCCGGTAATAGAGGTCTTCGCGAAAGACTCCATCAGCGATTCCCTTTACCAGATCCCTATTGGTAGCGGCAATCACTCTGGTATCAACCTGAATTGTATGATTACCTCCAATTCTTTCGAATTCGCGCTCCTGAAGAATTCGCAGAATCTTGGTCTGAGTCGCCATACTCATTTCGCCGATTTCATCAAGAAAAATCGTACCCGAATCGGCAATCTCGAACTTGCCGAGGCGTCGGTTTACAGCGCCGGTAAACGCACCGCGTTCGTAACCGAACAACTCACTTTCGATCAGATTTTCAGGCAAAGCTGCGCAGTTCACCCTGACGAAGGGGTTGGTGCGACGCATGCTGTGGCTGTGAATCGCGTTGGCCACCAGCTCTTTGCCAGTGCCAGACTCGCCGGTGATCAACACCGTAACATCGTTTGGGCCGACACGCTCGATCAGATCATAAATATTCTGCATACATTCGCTCGAACCGATCAGAGCAGCCAGTCCTTCGCGCTGATGCAGCTGCTGTCTGAGCTGCTGGTTTTCGATGCGCAGCGAGACTTTTTCGAGCGCCCGCCGAACCGTCAGACGCAGTTCGTCATTCGAAAACGGCTTGGGCATGTAATCGTAGGCACCACGCTTCATTGCCTCTACAGCTACCGCTTCTGAACCATAGGCGGTAATCATGATGACAAGAATATCCGGACGGGCAGCAATAAGCTTTTCGAGCAGTGTCATGCCTGACTCGCCGGGCATTGTAAGATCGGTGATGACAAGATCGAACGATTCGGCCTGAAACAGCTGATAAGCCTCTTCTGCCGAAGAGGCACGGGCAACCAGGTAGCCCTCAGGCTTAAGAATAGCCTCGAGTGTGTATAATACCGATGCTTCGTCGTCAACAAGCAGAATCGAAGGTCTTTTTCCTTTTTTAACTATTGGCCTGACCATTGGTTTCTCCGTGCGGCAATATAATCCTGAACAGTGTAAGACCGGCGACGGACTCAAATTCCATCCGGCCTCCGTGCAATTCGACAATTTTGCGGGTTATTGCCAGGCCAAGACCTGTACCGCTGGCTTTTGTCGTAAAAAATGGCTCAAAAATTCTCTCGCGCAGTTCCGCAGGAATTTCCGGACCGTTGTTGGCAATCGAGATCTGAAGAGCGTCGGTCGAGTCGGTCAGACTGATATCGATCTGCCCGCCGTCCTTGAGCGCCTGAATTGCATTGAGAATGATGTTCAGAATGGCCTGCTTGATTTTTTCAGCGTCGATACTGATCTTGCCAAGAGTTTCAGGAAAGTTGACAACAATTTTGACGCCGCTGCGCGAAGCCTCGTGCCGTATCAGCAACATAAGCTCACTGATAATGTCCTTGAGGTCGCATGAGCGCAAATTCGCCATTTCTGGCCGAACCATACTGAGCAATTCAGCAACGACACGATTGAGACGGTGTACTTCACCCAGCACAACCCGTGCATGCTCCTTGAGGTCGCCCTGCACTTCTTCACCAATGATTTCTACCAGACTCTGTATGGCAACCAGCGGATTTCTGATTTCGTGCGCCACTGAAGCGGCCAGACGCCCGAGAACAGCCCATTTTTCGGTCTCGACCATCTGCTGTTCACGGTTCTTCTGTTCACTGATGTCATTAAGGACGACCAGCGCCCCACGAATATCGGAACTGGCATAAAGAGGCGTCAGCAGCAGCTCAACGATTCGCCGACCCGATCTGGTATTGAGCTCAAGCTCCATGCTGACTCTTTGTTCCTGAAGCTTTCCGGCAAAAATGCCGTCAACATAATTTTCAACAGCCTGTTTGAATACATCAGCAAATTTCCGGTCAGGGATGGTTTCACAGAATTCCCGCAGGTTGAATTCGGCAGTGCCCGAGGCATCGGATTCAGTAATTCTGAGCAGACGTTCGTTGTTGATGATGAAGCTGGTCTTGCGATCTACTGCGAACAAACCTGAGTTGATGCTGGCAAGAATATTCTGCATATGCTGATTCCAGTTCGCCAGTTCTTCGTAAAGAGCGGCATTTTCGATCAGCGAGGCGGCAACCGGTGCGATAGTCTCGAGAAACCGGCGAACGCCTTCAGAATAACCATGACTGTCATTTTTGCAGAGAAAGAGAACCCCTTTTACGCGGCTGCCGGTCAGCAACGGCACGAAAATCATCGAACAGCCATCAGTGGCCGCCTCTATTGGAGTTCCTTCGAGAAAACAGTTGTTCAGGGCGTTTTCGTAAACTTCCAGATGCTCCAGTTTCAGCGAAGCTTCGCTGGAAACTGCTGATTCCAGCTTCTGGCTGTATCTGTTCTGCAGAACGATACGACCGCTGCAGCTAAAAGACAGCGTCTGCGCTTTCTCGAGAAACTTTTCGAGAATAACACTGAACTCGACACTCAGACTCATGTTACGCGTTAACTCATAGATTTCCCAGAGTTCCTGGAGTTTTTCATCGATTACGCGATTACGCTGAAGGTTTTCACGAAAAGTTTCCTGCACCTTAAGAGCCATACTGTTGAAGGAATCCGCGAGGTCCTTGATTTCGCCAGCGCCTGAAATTGAGACCTGAACAGCATAATCCCCCCTGCCAAAAGCATCGATCCCGTCTGTAAGATGCTCAAGCTGCTCAAGAAGCGATCGTGACAGAAGCACCGCGGCCGCGATACCAATAATGGAACCGAGAACCAGCATCAACAGAAGCTCGCCACCGGTATCGCGCACACGCAGCAGGTCGGCGCGAGGAATGCCGATACCGATAGTTCCGAGGATCTGATCGTTGTTGCTGAGTGGAAAAAGCATTTCACGATCGATAATTCCACTGCCATTGAGCATGTCGCCAGCTCTTACCAGACTCATATCAGGAAACCCTTCAGGAGGAATTCTGGCTTCATCACCCCACAGGCGCCACCAGTTGGCGTCGTAGAGAGTAACCTGAAGTTTAGCCGAAATTCCGGTGCGGTAGCGAAAAACCCGGTCAAGTGTTTCAGGGTTACCGTTATCAAAGTAGGACACTCCAGGTCGTTGCATGATGCTGCCCAGGAAAACAGCAGCTTCAACTGCATCTTTTGCGGTATAGATATTTTCGCGCGAAAACGCCACCAGGGCAAAAAGGCCGTTGGTCACGATGACCAGAGCTATAAAAATCAGAATAAACTTTCCCTGAAGGCTTTTCGGCAACAGCATTATCCCATTCATCCCAGCGGAACCCAGAAGGAAACTACAGTGCCAGTACCCGGGTCAGAAACGATGGTGAATTCACCGCCAGACAGCCGGATTCGTTCTTCCATGCTGATCAGGCCAAGCTTCTTCAAATTTGCATAAATTCTTCTGGTTTCGGCAACGTCAAACCCGCTGCCATCATCTTTTATGACCACAGAGAGCTTCTGTCTGGGTTGATCGAACTTCAGAAAAATATGAACAGAATCAGGATTAGAGTGACGCAGTGCGTTACTCGTAGCCTCCTGAATTACACGAAATACCGCCAGCTCCTTGTCACCACCGAGAAAAGATCGTTCTCCATCAGTGTCGATGTAGACCGGAACACCGGTGCGATTCTTGAAGCCGCTGATAAACTGCTCCAGCGTAGGAATCAGGCCAAGATCATCGAGTGCCATCGGGCGCAGGTCGAAGATAAATCGCCTGATATCCTTAAGGCTTCGAATTACCGACTCCTTGAGTTCCTTCAATTCTTCAGCGAGAGGAGCTGGCAGACCGGGCTGTTCAAGACAATAGTCGATACGCATGGTCAGACTGGCAAGCGTCTGGGCCGGCCCATCGTGAATTTCCCGCGAAATACGCTTGCGTTCTTCCTCCTGCGCCAGAATTATTCCGTTGGCGTTGGCCGGTGAATTGATGACGTGCAGAAGCGCAGACACACGCCGTAAAATTGAATTACCCTGGCCGTTAAGACGTGAAGAAATCTGAAACAGCTCATTGTCTTCGGGCTGAGAGTAAACACCAAGAGCCGTCTGCAACTTCTTGAATGCCGCTCTGGCCATTTCTGCGACATGAGCCGGCATGGTTGCTGAAGCCGAAATAATTACATTTTCGAGATCAGCAAGGCTGGCCGTCAGATTGCTCTGCCGGCTTTGCCGGTCCTGCGCTTCGATGATCAGCTTCTGCATCTGCTGCAAAGAATTGCGAAAGACCTCGAGTTCATGGGTTAGTGCGTCTTGTGATGATTCTGGCATTGACTGTACCTGTTTTCGCTATTACTGTCTTCGGTTTCTGATTTTTTGAATTTCGAGCTCGGCGCGCCGTCTGACAGCATAAGAGTCGGTACTGGCACGCACAATTTTATCGAGTTCCTTTAAAGCGATCTCTTCGCGACCGTTCGCTTCGAGACAACGGGCATATCTGATTCGAAGATCAACTCGGTGCGGTATTTTCTGAAGGGCGTGAAACAGATAATATTCACCCTTTTTAAAATCGCCGTTAATTTCAGCCAGTCGCCCAAGTTTGGCGAGAGTGGCAGAATCGCGCATGCCCATTTTATAGGCGTGTTCGACAGCATCGAATGCATCCTGATTCATTGACAGCTTTTCAAAAATCAGGCCGACGATGTCATAGGTCTGGGCGTCCTTCTTTTCTTTAAGAATATTCAGATAGTGCGGCAGAGCGGCTTCCCAGTTGCCCCGGGAAAACTCATAAGAGCCACGCTGACGATATTCTTCAATTCGACTCGGTTTCTTAGAATTTGCCCGGACAGGAGCAGAAACCGCTTCAGTATCGCGTAAGGCATCAGCTTCCGGTTCAGCTTTTGCAACCTCAAGGTCAGAAATGCCACTCCCTTTGGTAACAGACTTCACTTCAGGTTCAGGCTCGCTGACGGCAGAGGCTTCGACAGCCGCGACCGTTGCAACCTTTTCGGGCGCCGTTTCGACAACCGGTTTCTCATCGGCTTTTTCGACTACCGTAACCGGCGGCGCAACGGCCGGCGCAATCATATTTATCGGGTCTGTCGGAGTTTTCTCTACCGGCAGCGGTGAAGGCTGTTCTACTGGTTTAACCTCGACGAGATCCTGCCCGGCATCAACTTCAGAACTCTCATAAAGCACTTTGCCCATCTGCTGCACCGGCAATTCTTCGCGATTTTTCTCGATCAATCTTGATTCAGCTTTACCCATGACGACCAGAACCTGATTATCATCGGTATCATCGGCGCTGAAAGCCATGGCCATTTCAGGGCGGGAGGTAGCAATCGCCTGACGAGCTTCTTTGTCATCTGGTGCCAGACTGCTGACACGCTGATAATATTTGACCGCGTCCTGTGTCTTTCCGGCAGCAGCCAGCGAACGCGCCAGCATCCGGTTGAATTCGATGTTCAGCGGCTCAATGTTCACTGCACGTGAAAGATATATTGCCGAGTCTTCATGCAGCTTCAGATCGCTGTAAATGGAACCGAGAAGAAAATTGCCGCGCACATTGTCGGGATCAGCCTTGAGGCCGCTGGCGATAGCCTGAGAAGCCTGCACCAGTTCATTGCGATCATACAGAAGTTTGCCAAGATTGAACCAGGCAGCAGAATCATTGCCGTATTTTTTCAGATAGCGGCGCAAGTTCAGCTCATAGGCAACCTTGTTGTCAGTTCGATAAAAAGTATTGAGAACGACCTTCCAGCTGTCTTCGGAAGGCTCGGCACTTCGCAGGTCTTCTTCAAACATAGCGGCGGCCTCATTCAGGCTGCCGTTGCGCACCAGTTCCAATCCCTTCAAGAAAGGCGGTTCGCTGGCTTTCGCAGGCAAAACAGCAGCTTCAGCAGCGGCAGGCGTTTCGTCTGGAATTGCCGTAGAGACCTGCACTGACTCGACAGCCGGCTGAGTGACAGTAACCGGTGGCTCGCTACCTGCCGGAGTTGCGACCGGCAACAGACTGATTGCAGTTGAGGCCGTGATATCAACCGGAGTCGAAGACGGCGCAACAGATTCGACCGCCGGACCTGCATTTTTACCCATTTCGGCTGAGACTGCAAACAGGGTCGAATCATTACCTGATCTGGTAACGTTTTGAGCCTGACGATTGTTGAACCAGACCCCGACCAGAACAAAAATCACGACAAGACCGGCATAAAGTCGCCACGAACTGCCATAAGCACTGATTGCTTCAAAATCACGCCCGGAAACCACATGTGCGGTTTCTGATTTTTCTTCCTGACGCCTTTTGTCAAGCTTCTTTGGCTGAGTTTTGCGATCGACGCGAAACTCGAGAACATCAGCTTCTTCGGCATCTTCGACTGCGGCAGACACTTCTGCTGCCGGGGCTGATGAAGGAGTCGGGGGTTCGGAATCGACGACCTTATCCACCACTCCGGCAAAAGCCGGCTGACTGGCGGCAACTGGCTCTTCGTCATAATCTTCGCTGCTGTCAGCAAGCATTGCAGCACTGGGGCCCGTTAACAGGCTGCCCGGCTGTTCCTTGAGCAGGGGAAGAAGAACGCGCTCCACTTCGAACCAGTCTCTGAAGCTGGCAAACAAAGAAAGATAATATGCATCCTTGATGTTATAAATCCATAACAGTATGAAAAAAACCGAAACTACATAGCTGCACATCACAATCAGGTGCGCGCCAAGATAAGGGAAAAGGGCTTCATACAGTATGCCGTTGCTGTAAAGACTGTAAGCGGCAAAGATACCGGAAAAATGGAAGCCCATCAGCATTATGCCACGATCGATGTGGCCGGCATAAATCTGCCCCATACCCATTACAAAAAACGACATCAGCGCCGCCGCTCCGGGATTGCGCGATGTACTCTGCAGCCTCTCTCTTCTAAGATCGTTCAGCCAGTTATCATTTGTGTTTTTCAACTTGTCTTCTACTCCAGTGAATCTATCAGACAGCCGCTTTTAACGAGGCAGAGCTTGACCTGCCTCTGCAGACACTGCTCAACCAGATCGGTTTTTTCGTAGTTCGCTATGATCATTCCTCTTATGCCTACCGCCTTGTACTGCCCTTCGGTGAGTTCGCTGCCGAAAGCTTCAATGTTGGCGCGCAAATATTCGAGAAGATCGAGTGCTTCGCTGACCTGCACAGGATCGGGGCTGAACAAAGACTGAACCGCAACCAGAACGCCCTTGCGATCTTGACAAAGCAGATCGATGCGTCGCTTTCTGCCGCCCTGCAGGGTAACCGTATAATTACGATGAATTACCCGCATACCTTTTTCGAACAGCGATGAATGGTCGGCGACCCATGACTCGAATTCTTTTTTCGAGTTGAAAAAGCTGTTCGAAGTGAACTGCTCGAACAGCGATTCAAGCATGTTGACCTGTTCCTTGAGTCGACGGTTCTCTTCCTGAAAATTGGCAATTCTTTCCCAGAGCTTCTTGTTTTCTTCGAGAAGAACGACCAGTCCCTTGATTTCGCCTTCGTTGAATTCACCAAGAGGGCGCGACAGCAGTCTCGCGACAAGGGCACGAAGAGGGGTAGAACCATCAGGCCGGCTTGAGTTGTCTTCGTGCTCAATTACCAGAATCGACTCGTCTTTGGCGTGATGCCAGTGAATCAGCAGATCATCGCCCGGAGCAAAGCCTCGCAAAAGTTCGCCCACAACCAGCTTACGCCGATCGAAATCAGGAATTCGGCCCTTGGCCCGCTTGCCGGCAACCTCGATTGCAAAGCTTTCACGGCTCGAAAACAGGCGGCTGTAGAGCTCGTCTTCTCGCGCAAACCACTTGAGATAGCGGCCGTTGTGTTCCTGATGCGAGAGTCTTTTGCGAATTACCATCTTGTCCTGGGGAGCAAATATCTGACAGGTGACCTGACCACCTTTTTCGCGCGACCCGGTCAATACCAGTTCAGAATCAGATACCGCCATAGAAAGAGGTTCTCCGATAAACAGATTGCGTTTATCCCATTCTACAGACAGATTTGCGAACTCCTGACCGTCAAAAACCAGGTCAAAAACTAGAGTAGCCGGGATCACCGCACGCAATTGCGTATCTTCGCCGGCCGACCAGGTCAGTATGCCGGTTTCTATTTCACGACTGGTAAGTGTTTTTCTGAATTCTGGCATTTAAAAACTCCAATTCCAGAGACTGTCGGTAAGTTTGCCGGCTGCCTCTCTGAGTCGATCAACTATGACGTTTGCCGACTCTTCGATTTTCTGGGCAATAACGACAGTGATCGGCACCATTGCAGCTGATGCGGGAGGTTTGTAATCAAAATAGCTGGCGGGCAGAAACTCGTTCAATTTGTATTCGAGAACCTTGAGACGACCACGCTCTATGCCATCACCCCCGAATTCAACGACTTCAACCGGCAGATAGTTTGCTGTCGAAAAAACCATGTGATAATGGCCGACTTCGAATACTGTTTTAAAAACGCTCTGCATTTTTGGTACGAATTTGAGGGTGTGGTATGTGCAGCTTTCATCACGACGTTCACTCTTGATCAGCGACACTTCGAACAACGAGAAAAGTGTTTTTCGTGTCAGACTGGTAAAAATCTTTTTCGGACTGAACCAGCCAAAGTATGAAGCCATAAAACCCTGTGATTCAGAAAAGTGATAAAACACCTCGTTGATCGCCTTCACGTAAATCCAGAGATTCTGCCCGTTAAAAAAGACCATGACGCTGCCGTCATCAAATTCAATGGCAAACTTGTCAGGGTTCTTGATCGAAAGCATAACAGTCTTGCTTGCATGCTGATTGCTCAATTCAACACGGGCAGACATGGCATTGATCTTTTCACTGCGCTTTTCCATGGTGTCGAAAAGTTTTTCTGCGGTAATGCTCTCGCTGGCTGCCATGGCTGGAAACCAGCTGGCCAGGGTTGCCAGAACAAGAAACAGCAGAACTGAGCCACATTTATTTTCCGACATCGCGAGTTGCCACCTTGCTTGTGCTGCGCTCGTTCAGCAGCAGCTGAACGGTATCGATAATACTTGCCGAAAGTTTTTTGAGCTGTGCGTCATCCTGGGTCTCCTCCATGGATTCTGAATTCAAAAGAGAAATGAGACGGCACAGTTCAAGCCCGCTGTCTGCCTGCCGCTGCTGTAACAAATCACGAGAAGACCCGGCTGAGCATCTTAGTTGCCAGGCGCGCAGAGCCAGCAAATCTGCCGCCGCCGCCTTTTCTGCCCAGAGAACCGGCTGCCCGGGGCCTTTCTGATTAAGAAGCGCAGGAAGCTTTGCCAGATCAAGAACCAGCATTACGACAGGACGGCTTAATGGCTGGAAAAAAAGTTCAGAAAAAAGGCTGATCTGGCCACAGCTGACCCCATTATACTGCAGTTTCCAGCAACATCCACGGTCACTGCAACAAACATGATCACCGCAGGCGATCAGAGAAAAGCCTGAATTCTCACGACTGCTGGTGAGGGCAAAATGCAGGTCGCTGATGAAATCGACAGCTGTAACACTGAAATCTTTTTCAGAGCAGTTCATCAGCCACACCAGTGCCGGCGCACAGCTGACGCCGGTCGCCGCCGCGCCGGTTCCCTGTTGCAGGAGAGTCTGAAAACAGAAGCAATGCGCCGAGACATCACCTCTGGCAGCCAGCAATATATCTGGATGATACCAGACCTGAGCCAGAGGTTCGGGGTATTGCGGAACTTCGCAGGCACCGCGTTCTGTCAGCAGGCGGCGGATCTGCTCCATGTGGCGAAGAATGTTCAAGTACAACTCCGAATTAGCAGTCGATATTTCACAGAACGTCTGGTATTATACAGTAACTTTGATGTTCAGACAAATTCTAATTACAGCAGAACCGGGATAAAACAATGCTCGACAACAGTAATTTCGACCAGGAAATAATCGAGAAAAAAAGCGTCGCCCTGATCACTTTTACCGCTGACTGGTGCCGGCCCTGTCTTCTGCAGAAGCCTGTAATTCAGAACCTCGCCGGCAAGTATGCGGGCAAGGTTGTCATTGAAACGCTCGATGTCGACACTCATATTGAACTGGCCGACCGTTATGGCGCCAGAACGTTGCCCACAACCATTCTATTTGCACAAGGTGAAATTGTCGAAGCGCTGGCCGGCTATCAGACCGAAGATTTTTTAACATCGTATCTTGACATGATTCTGGCCGAAGTTACCAGAACAGCAGAAAAAAACTGAACTTCAGACCTCTTCGACCAACCGGAACCTTTCGATGTTCGTAGCGAATCCCGCTGCACCGATTTCGACGACGACCCCTTCTATTTTACCAGGCCCGGGAGCACAAAGAAACTTTTCGGAATACCCGGTTCTGAAGCGGCCGACGACAGTGTCGCGATCGACTCCGATAATGCCGTTGAGGGCTCCGGTCATACCTGCGTCGGTTATCACTGCGGTTTTTCCACCTGGCAGGATTCTTTCGTCAGAAGTCTGTACGTGGGTATGAGTAGCTGCAACAGCCGCAACGCGGCCATTAACATACCAGAAAAAAGCCTGCTTCTCTGAAGTGGCTTCGGCATGAAAGTCGACAAAAATCGGCGTTCCGGCAGAAATACTGCCGATCAGGCGATCGAATGCCGCAAACGGGCAACCGGCAGCTTCCATGAATATGCGGCCGGCCAGATTGATTACGGCCAGTGAATTTTTCTGGCCGTGAAATATGCGGCAACCGGTGCCGGCAGAGGTTTCTGCCACCATATTATGCGGCCGCAGAACGTAATCGTTCTTTTGCAGCAGTTCTGGCCAGTCAATACGAGAAAAAATGTGATTTCCGGTGGTTACGATATCGACGCCGCAATCTTTGATAAAACGCGCATGCCTGGGCGAGAGACCGTTGCCGGCTGTGACATTCTCACCATTGGCGATGACCCAGTCTGGTGAGTATTTTTGCCGCAGCAGAGGCAACTGCCGCTTGAGCGTGTCGCGGCCGGTTTTGCCATAAATGTCGCCGATAAAAAGAATATTCATATCATCAAAAAACCGCCCCCGGAAAGCTTTCGCCCCGGGGGCAGCATGCGTTTTTTCGGTTTCGTCAGTGAGCGACTTCGACGCTGCGGGTTTCGCGGATCAGAACGACCTTGACCTGCCCCGGGTACTCCATGTCGCTTTCAATTTTCTTGACGATATCGCGGCAGACCTTGGGAGCCGAAATATCATCAACCTCTTCAGGGCTGACCATGACACGTATTTCGCGACCGGCCTGAATGGCGTAGGCAGAAGACACACCTTTGAAGCTCTTCGCGATGGTCTCGAGGTCAACCAGGCGTTTGATGTAGGCTTCAAGAGACTCGCTGCGCGCACCCCGGCGGGAGGCAGAAATGGCGTCAGCGGCAGCAATGAGAACCGCCTCGGGCGTCTCGAAAGGCACGTCTTCGTGATGCGCAGCAATGGCATTGACCACTTTGGGTGATTCCTGATATTTGCGGGCAAAATCAGCACCCAGCTTGGCATGATTGCCTTCGTCGCTTTCGATGACCTTGCCGATATCGTGCAGCAGACCGGCGCGGCGGGCCAGCTGAATGTCAGCACCAATTTCTGCCGCCAGATTGCTGGCCAGATTGGCAACTTCGATCGAATGCTGCAGAACGTTCTGACCGTAGGAAGTACGGTAATTCAGACGGCCGACAATTTCGACGAGCTCCTGATGTATGCTCTGAATGCCGAGAGCAAGCATCGTCTGTTCGCCGGCCTCTTTGATGCGCAGATGGACTTCTTTCTGGGCTTTTTCGTAGAGCTCTTCGATCTTGGCCGGGTGAATACGGCCGTCAAGCGTAAGATTTTCGAGAGTTACTCTGGCAACCTCGCGTTTGATCGGATCGAATGAAGAGAGTACGACGGCTTCAGGTGTATCGTCGATGATGACATCGACACCAGTCAGATTTTCGAAAGCCCTGATGTTGCGGCCCTCGCGACCGATGATACGCCCTTTCATCTCTTCGCTGGGCAGTTCGACCACAGTGACGATGGGATCGATAGTATGATCGGTTGCACAGCGCTGAATCGAAGTAGCGAGAACTTCGCGCGACTTTTTGTCGGCAGTACTCTTGATCTTCTGCTCAGCTTCGTTGACCTTGAGTGCAATATCATACTGCAGCTCGTCTTCAATCTTCTTCATCAGCTGTTCACGGGCCTGCTCAGGAGTCAGCCCGGCAACCCGTTCGAGTTCTTTCTTCTGTTGTTCGATGATTTCAAGACTGTTCTGGCGAAGTTTGTCGAGCTCGCTCTCTTTTTCGCGCAAACCATCGGCACGCTTTTCGAGAGTTTCAGCGCGGGCGTCAACCTTCTCGATGCGACTGGTCAGATGAGCCTCAAGCTTGTCAAGCTCGGCACGCCGCTTGGCCGCTTCTTTCTCGGCGTTCTTTTTGTCCTGCAATTCTTTGTCGCGAATTTCTTTGGCCTTTTTCTGGGCTTTTTGCAGTTCTTTCTGTGCATTAGCCCTGGCTTCATCAAGGATTTCTTTTTTCTGTTCTTCGGCTGCAGTCAGAACGTTCTGGCTGCTTTTCCGGATCATGTAACTCGAAACGAAATACCCGATGAGAAGACCAGCAGCCAGCGTTATAACGTGGTATAAATATGGCATGGTTCCTCCGTGGGAGTCGATATTAGATTTTGTGGGCAGCAGATCAACTGCTGCCGAGGACTTTTTTTTGCATGTATTAAAGTTTATCCTGGTATACTTTAACGTTAAACTCTTTTTTCAATTCTTCAACCAGTTTTGTGAATACTTCACGTTGTTTTTCTGGCATCAGCTTGGCACGAATCTGTTCGCGCACTTCGTCGAGCTTCATGACACCGGCAGGCTGACGTTCATCGACCCTGATAATGTGATAACCGAAGTCGGTCTTAACCGGCCCGACGATTTTGCCAATCTCAGAAGTCTTGCATGCTGCGTCGAATTCTGGAACCATCTGACCTTCACCAAAAGTGCCGAGATCGCCGCCACCCTGCTTACCTGACGGGCAGGTTGACTTTTCGCGGGCAAGGTCAGAAAATTTGGCCGGTTCTTTTTCGAGAACAGCAAGAAGTTCTTTGGCTTCGGCTTCTTCTTTAACCAGAATGTGGTGAGCACGCATCTGTGCCGGCGTGTTGAACTGAGCGAGATTCTTCTGATAAAAGTCTGCAATTTCGCTTTCTTCGAGCTTAATCGCGCCGATCTTTTCGTCGAGCAGGAAGCGAATTACCGTGCGGCGGGCCGCATCTTTAATCACTTCTGGAAATCTGGCAGCAAGAGCGGCAAAATTCTTTTCTACGTTGGCAAATGCCAGATAACGTGAATAGAACTGTTTCAAAAAGTCATCGAGACCTTCACCTTTAAGAATCTGCGGGCGGATAAATGGCGGAATCTGCTGCAATTCTTCTTCAATTTCAGATACTTTGACATCTTTACCGGTCATCTTGAAGAGAACGGCAGATTTTTCTTCGTCAGTCAGTGTTTCTTTGCGCAGCGATTCGGCTGCACTTGCATTCATTTCAAAGGCCAGTTCCTTTTTCAGTTTTTCGATTTCGGCCTCATAAATGCCACGCTGCTTTTCGTTGAGCAGATCACGTTTGATCTGAGCGGCAACGGTATCATATTCTTTAGTACTGGCTTCTTTGCGGTCGGCATATTTGACCAGCATGAAAAGATCTTCGTCGAGCTTGATCGGCGCAGAAACTTCGTCTTTTTTGAGCACCGCCAGAGCCTTGGCAACTGGTTCTTCGAGCGTCGTGCTGCTGACAAAACCTTTATCGCCGCCGGCGCTTTTGTATTCATCTATAGATTCAGTCTTTGCAAGTTCGATAAACGAGCCGCCGGCAGCCAGCTTGCTCTTGATTTCGGCCGCTTTTTCGGCAGTATTTACGACAATCTGAAAAACATGATACTGAACCGGCTCAGAAAAAGAAGCTTTGTTCTTTTCGTAATGAGCCTTAGCTTCGTCGTCACTGATTTCGGCGCCGGCGACAAGACTCTGCATGGTTTCATCGGCCAGCCTGGCAACTGCCATTTCATGATAGGCGCTCTCGTATTTTTCGCCTTTATTCAAACCCTGCTGTTCTGCTTTTTTCTGCAAAGCATGAATCTCGGCGACCTGATTAAGAAAAGCCTGCCGGCCCTCAGGAGTCGAAAAATGCTCGGCAGCCTGCGGATTCGCCATTGCCATGAAAGTAGCCAGTTCTTTGTCGTAATCGGCGCGCGTTATTTTAACATCGCCTACTTCAGCCAGAACGTCTTCAGGAGACTGGGCAAAACAGGTGGAAACCAGCAATCCACTGAGAAGAAGAAAAATAAACAAAGCGCCGGGGCGCTGTTTTTTCAGGTGCATAATGCCTCCGCTAGATTTTTGAATGCGCTAAGATTATAGCACCGCAAAACTTCATTTTCAATTTATTAGAGAGGCAAAAATCAACGAAAAAAAAAGAGCCGCCGCCCCTTTTACAGAGCGGCGGCCTTTAATTAGATCTTACATGACACGCACAAACACCAGACAGTCGAAGAACAACATCGCATTGCCGCCAGAACCGGCATTGATACCGGTCATATCAATATCTATCCCTCTAACGCCAGCATTGATCTGAATCTGGCCGAGAGCCATAGATGTTCTGCCTCTTGCAATGGCGCCATAACCATTCAAATCCTTTTCCAGCAGAGTTGAAGAGAGTATGCCGTCTTCGCGAATCGATACCCGCCAGTTGCCAGCGGATGGGTGCGGATAGTAATAGGCATAGACGTTATAGCGATATGCTCCGGTAGTCGGTGCTGGCAGACGAAAGTAGTCAGACGACAACAGGTTGCCAGACCCATACCTGAATTGATCCCCAGAACCAGGGATGCCGACGGTTGAAGGAACCAGCAGAGCCGCGCCGGCACCAGAATAATAGTCGATCTTCGGATAATCTTTGGAGCTGTAAACTACATAGAAGTGATTGAGATTGTCATTGGCCACATCGTCGAATTCCCAGTTCGGATTTTCGCCTTCGAGAATCGCCACGAACATGCCGCCAGGATAAGCTTTGACGTATGGACTAAGCTCACTTTCCTTGCCTGACGAGCTCACCGAAGAAACCTTGAAGAAGTAAGGAACACCAAATTCAAGTTTCTGGCCTTTCTTGTCAGGGTTCTGATTGAAAGAGCTCGGATAGGCATTGATTACGTAAGGAGAGGCTTCATTCCACTGCGGCTGACTGGTCAACATCTTGGTGTAGCCACCATCAGCGACGGTCGAAAAGTATACATTGTAACTGACGGCATTCTTGGCTGAATCCCAGGCCAGTTTGATACCTGCTTCAGTAGCAGTCGAAGACCAGGCTTTAACATTGGTCGGAACTGCCGGAATATCAGCATCAGAAGCCTGAGTCGTAATCGAACTCATCTTGCTGACGTTGCCGTTGCGATCGAGGGCTCTTACTGCAAAAAGGTTATAGGGAGTGCCATTGATGTCTTTGAAGGTCTGAGTGAGATTGGCAGTGCCATTGTCTTCGACGATACCTATCAAAGAGAACAGTGCATCGTTCGAGTTAGCTCTGAAGATGAGATATGAGTCGATATCGAGCGTCGGATTCTGACCGGAGAAGATATTAGAACCATCTTCATTGACCTGCGGCTTGTTCCAGCTGACGATCGGGTCGGTATCCATGCTTACCGCGAGTCCATAGGGAGCGGTCGGAATCGTATCGTCGCCCGAGCGCAGCGTTACCTGTACGGGATCTGAGTTTTCGCTCTCGGTATAGTTCTCGTTGAAAGTTCTGATAATGTAAGTATACTGTTCGGCAGAAGATTTGCTGATCGAGGTATCGACGAAACCAGGAGTATCCTGGGGAACCGACGACACCCACTGAACACCGCCAGCACTGGTAGACAGGCCGCGGTAGATATTATAACCTTTTATGTGGCTGGTGGTCACTTTGTCCCATGCAACGTAAACTGCTTCAATCGAAGCTCTCGCCTTGATGTTTACGACTCTGGGCGGTCGCTCTTCCGGCGGCAGGCCGGCACGGGCCTGCACAGCATTGGTGCGCGACAGATCAGATTCTTTACCCTGCGTGTCGAACGCAGAAATCTTGTAAAAGTAATACTGATCGTTTACCAGGCCGTTCTGCTGGTCGTTGTCAAGATATGACGGCGCCGGCTGGGTTCCGATGGTAGCGATAAGAGTGAATGGGCCACCCGAACTGCTCGACCGGTAGAGGCGGTAACCAACAAGGTCAGGCTCAGTATTGGCCGACCAGTTGACCAGTATAGCCCTTTCCTTGCCAATCGCAGTAACATTCTGCGGGATGGTAGGGGCCTCGAAATCCGTAAGACCGGCATCTTTCTTGACACCGGTAGTGCAACCGAACAGTGTGAACAGCATGAGCAGCAAGGCGACTGCCATGATGTTACGCCCGGTCTTTCTGGGCACGACCTTCTTCCACATAAGTCATTCTCCTTTTACAGGTTGACCTGACAAAATTTCTCTTTAGTCATCGTCAAACGTTCGCAAAGTTATTAGGGTAAAAACAAAGTTTAATTGTCACGGCGATTTACAATGAACGAAAACATGCTGCCGTTGCGCTGTCGTTGCCGGCGAAAAGAGTAGTATTCATCGGCATGACAGAAAGTGCAGCTGTCAAGATCATTGATATTTTCATTTTTTACACCGGCGCGAACCAGTTGAAACCGGTTGAGTGCCCGCAGGTCGAGATGCCACTTGTTGCGCCTGACAAAAAAGGCAGCATATTCGCGGTCTTCGCCGACAAACTCGTCATAAACCTCATCGCCCATCTCGAGGCAGCATTTACCGATACATGGCCCGATATAAGCTTTCAGGCCAGCCAGGTTCTGCTGATAGTGGTCGGAAAAGGCCTGCACAGCTGCTGCTGCGATATTCTGTCGCGTGCTGCGCCAGCCCGCATGAACCGCGGCACAGACTCGGCTGTTATAAATCAGAATGGGCAGACAATCGGCCGAAAAAACTCCGACCGGTTGATCTAACAGATCGGTAATAAGTGCATCGGCCTGTTCAGTCAGCAATGACGCAGAAAAGATTCTGACTGGCAGAACACGTTTCTCATGCACCTGAATCGCCCAGGCCGGTGCCCGCAGACTGTTCTGCTTTACGACTGCGAGACTGTTCCAGGCCTGATATGCCTGCGAAGCTGTCATATTATAAAACGACAGGTCGCCATCCGATGAATCGGAAAAGCCCATTAGAATTTTATCGTCCGCAAACAGTTTCATTGATTCACTCGCTACCGAGAGATGCCATCATCTTTTCAGCCAGTTCATCGACGGCATCGCGACGGGTCGAAACTTCCTTCACCATGCGCAGGGTGCGCAAAGCATCGTCTGGTCGACCTTTTCTCGCATATAGAGAGGCCAGAACGACATAAGCTTCCTTGAGAGTGCGGTTAAGAGCGATAGCCCGCTTGCTCTGCTCAAAAGCTTCCTGATATCTGTTCTGGTTGTAGTACAGCAGGGCAAGATCCTTGCAGACTTCGGCATTTTCAGGATCTATGCTCAGCGCCTTTTTGAATTCGGTTTCGGCCATTGAATACTGACCCGATCTGAAAAAATCTTTACCCATATCACGATGGGTCAGAGCCTTCTGAGAACTCTTCTCTTCTATTTCCTTGCGAACTCTCAGCAGGAGACTGCGAGACTGGCGAGACACCATAGATGTCTCAGGCGCCATTCTTATAATAGTATTGAGCTCGTTTTCGGCTTCTTTTATCAGGCCTCGATCGAGATAGGATTTGCTCAGAGAGTACTTTCTTTCGAGCTCGCGTTCCTGATCGACGGTGATTTCACGAGGCGTCGACATCAGATGAACCGAAGAAGCCGAATAAGAGAGAGAAAGACTCTCGTTGTCGGCAGCGTTCTGAGCAGCAATGAAACCGGGTTGAATTGTCGAATAAGCAGTATTGACTTGAGCAGACACAACGGGCACCGGCACGGGATCAGCAAACAGTGACGAAGGCTGTGATACAGCACTGACTGGTGTATAAGTGCTGTTAACGGCCACCCGGCTGGTCGCCGTGTTCAAGCGGGCTCCCAGTTCACCGGTGCGATTTTTCCGACTCATGAATTCCTGCAACGCCGAACTGCCCTGACGACCGCTGACGCTGGTAAAATACTGCTTTTTTGATTCATCGGTCAGTGTCCTGACCTTGCGCTCCAGATGCCGTCTGATCGGGTCGCCTTCAGGAGCGCGGGTAAGCGCCTGTCGATAAACATGCAGGGCCCGCGAACTGTCATTGACTTTTTCATAGCTGTCGGCCAGCGAAACATAGGCTTTCAGATAGCTCGAATTGATCTGCAGACAGTTTCTGAAATGCACTATGGCAGCAGCATGGTTGTTGTTGGCGAATTCGACCAGACCCAGGTTGAAATGGGCCTTGAAAAATGAAGGATCGATCTTTACCGCAGCGGCAAAATGACGGGCGGCCTCAGGGTGACGACCTGCCTTGTAGAGAGCCCAGCCAAGTGAATCCTGAAAGCTGGCAGAATTCGGCTGCAGTTCTACTGCACGCTGACATAGCGCTACGGCCTTTTCGACTTCGGTATCTGAAGTTGCCAGCAGATAACCGAGATTGTTGAGGGCAGATGGATAATTCGGCTTGATCTGCAGAGCTCTTTCGTAGGCACGCGCCGCATTGCGCAGATCACCGGTGCGTTCATAGGCAAACCCAAGATTGTGAAAAGCTTCAGCTATATCCGGGCGTAGTTTGACCGCGCGGATAAGGTCGCTGATCGCCTCGGTGTAATTCTGTTCCTGCAGCTTTCCGGTGCCTCTGACATACAGCTTCGTCCCTTCGTCCTGATAGTTTGGCAATGCATCAAATGAAAGGGAAAAAGCAGGATAAGCCAGAAAAAGCATCAAAAAACAAGTATAGATGCGCTTTTTCATCTGGTGCCTCCTGGTCTGTTACTATTCTATTTCCCTATGTCTATCGGCAATATCGGCAGATCTTCACAGTATTTTTTTTAGGAAAGTAAGGTCGGGCAATGGCAGAAAAAATCGATTACGAGAACGATTACGATTACGATTACGAGAACGACGAGGAGAAGTGATTAAGAGAGTAATGATAAATACGGGAAGATAAATTTTGCGAACATGTTTGCAAGAATGGGCGGCAACATGTATGCTGCTGTTGATTCAGACAGAGATCTCATTTATGACAGGAGAGCTTATGATCGGCAAAAGAACCAAGATCGTCGCAACCCTTGGCCCGGCTTCTTCAAGCACAGAAGTAATCGAACAGCTTATTCATGCCGGAACCAATGTGTTCAGACTGAACTTCTCACATGGCACCCATGAAGGACATCTGCAGGTTATAAAAGCGATCAGAAAAGCGGCCGAAAATACCAAGGCTTACGTTGCCATTCTTGGCGATCTCTGTGGCCCAAAAATTCGCGTCGGCAAATTCACCGATGGCCCGGCAGAACTCAAAGCCGGCGATAAATTCTTTCTCAGCGAAAACCCTGATGAACCTGGCACGCCGCGCGGCATCGGAACCTCATATCCTTATCTCACCAAAGACATAAAGCCCGGCAACATCGTTCTGCTCGACGATGGCAATATCAGCCTTAAGGCAACTGCCATCAATGGCGATTGCGTCGATTTTGAAGTCATCGATGGCGGTCTGCTCAAAGACAAAAAGGGTCTGAATATGCCGGGCATAAAACTGTCGGTTGAAACCATCACCGAAAAAGACCGGGCCGATCTCAAGTTCATGATCGATAATGGCCTTGACTTTGTAGCGCTGAGCTTTGTCAGAAGCGGTCAGGATGTAAAAGATCTTAAAAAAATGATTGGTAACGCATCGATAAGGGTAATTGCCAAAATCGAAAAACCCGAAGCTCTCACCGATCTCGAAAAAATCCTCGATGAATGCGAAGGCATCATGATCGCTCGCGGCGACCTCGGCGTTGAAGTCCCGATTCAGCAGGTTCCGACAATTCAGCGACATCTGCTGCAGCGCTGCAGCAGGCGCGGCAAGTCGGTCATTACTGCCACCCAGATGCTTGAGTCGATGATCGACAACCAGCGACCGACCCGGGCCGAAACCACCGACGTTTTCAATGCCATTGTCGATGGTTCAGACGCTGTCATGCTTTCTGGCGAAACCGCTGTCGGCAGGCACCCGGCTGAAGCCGTAAAAATGATGGCCGCCATCGCCATGGAGGCCGAAAAGGTCAACTGCCAGACGCACGAACGCCTCAACAACATCTTGCCAGAAGTAAGCCGCAGCATCGAAGAGATCGTGGCTCATTCGGCCTGTGAAGCCGCTCTTTATGCCTCTTCCCGGGCCATCGTTCCCTTCACCCACAGTGGCAACACCGCATTACATATTTCCAAATACCACCCGCCGACGCCAATAATTGCGCTTACTCCAAAAATTGAGACATGCCGCCGTCTGGCGTTGAGCTGGGGGGTGACGCCAATACTGGTCAGCGATCTGCGCAACACCGATGAAATGCTGGTCATGGCAGAAAAAACCCTCAAGGAACGCGAATTAGTAGGAAGCGACGATATAATCACCGTAGTCGCCGGCGTACCTCTGGGAGTCAAGGGCAACACCAACCTGATGAAGCTGCACAAGATAAGATAATGTTCTTACCATTATGTAAGTCTTGATTCAGCTGTTGGCTGCGCTGTCTTCTTTGTCTTCATCGACAAAATAATAACCGCAGGTTGCCGCAGTATGTGGAAAAACATCGTCTTCGTTGAACGGGTAAGTCTTGCAGACGTCAGGTTTGTTTTCGTGAATCTTGCACAGCAGCCGCCCTTCGCTTTCAAAAAGGAACGGACATGGAAAAGAAGATTTACAGCAGGCCCCACAGCTCAAGCATTCGCCTCTTCTTCTTTTGAGACCATTCTCAACGACATCCTTTTTGAGCAGCATCAGATAGCGACGCTTAACCTGCATCTTGAAAGAAGTTACGACCTTCTTGTAAACCTTTACCATAGTCACTCCCGAAACGGAAAGAGTAACTGATTATAACCGGTGTTTTTACAAATCGTCAACTGCAACTGCAACCTCAGCAAATCTCAGCAATTCACTTGACTTTTCCTCCCGAAAATCGTTTAAGATGTTCGCTGCGGAACATATATGATGCACGAAATATTCAACAATCTCAAATTCAGACCCTTTTCTTACGAAGAAGACGCAGAGGGCGTCGCCGACATGCATTGCTGCGCCGAGGTGCTCGAAGGATCGTGGTTCGACCGCTCCGACACCAGCCGCATGCACAGCAAGGTCGTCGTCAGATGCCCTGGTTCGTCATGGGTGCTTTCTTACAGCACGGTGATCTTCGCTCATGTTGATCTCATAAAGACCATCGACAACACTGCCATCGCCATAGCCTGGCGCATTCACGAGAATTACCGCTTTCCTCAGGTGGTGAGACTCCTGCTCGATGGCCTGAGCGAACAGGCACGCAAGCGAGAATGTTCAGGCATACTGATCTTCGCAGACAATATAAAAGTCGAAGAAGAACTGGCGATGATCGGAATGCAGCCCGACCGTTCATATCGCTATGCCGACATTACAGGCGTCGAGACAGGTCGCATACTGCGTTCGCAGCGTGTCGTCCTGCACCCCGATGACATCAACGCTCTCAATCTGCAGCCATTTCTTGGCTCCCCGCTTCCGCCAAACTATATTGTCCAGAAGGCCTTTATGGGAGCAGACTATGGCGTATTCAGACACTGTAAGCCGGATACATTCGAGATTTTTCATCAGGACAACACCTACCTCGCCTGCCATGACGGCAGAGAATGGCATATCTTCCGTCAGGGCGACTTCAAAGGTGAAAAAGAGATAATCCCGTCGGTTCTTAAAACCGCCGCAGCGCAGAAACCAGGCCGCATCATGTTGAGCGACCGGGCACTCGAAGCGGCTGAACTCATACCTCTCAATGATGGAGTTTATCATGATTACTATTGCGCGCTTTAAGATTTCCGGGCTCAGACTGCTGTTGGTGGTTTTTCTCATGCTGGCAACGGTGCCACAGGTGTTCGCGCAGCGCAATGTCTGCAACGAATGCCAGGCAATCAACCAGCCAGACGCTGCCAGATGCAAAGACTGCCTGACACCCCTCAACAAATGCCTTGACTGCGGCACCGAAAATCCTGCAAATCTCGATTACTGCAGCAAATGCAATGCACCACTGGCCGAAATGAGGGTTTTGGGCACCATAGATGAAAAAACCCGCGAAGATCTCAAGCTCGGCCAGTCTGATCGCGCTGTCATCGAAAAGGAATTGATGAAAATCGCCTATCTGCTCGAGAAGAAACCCGAACAGTCAGAAAAACTCATGTATCAGCGCTCAAAACTGCTCAACCGCATGGAATTCCATTCGCGCGAAGCTGAATCCTGGCGCGAATTTCTGCAGAAATACCCGGACAGCAAAAAGAAATCATCTGCAAAGATATTCCTCGCCGAAGCACTGCGCAAGTGGGCCTATCTTTTCTATCAGCAGAAAGACATGGAAAGTGCGCTGGCCATGCTTCTCGAAGCGATCGAAGCCAACCCGATGAACGCCGAAGCCTGGGGCTGGGCAGGTCGCATTTACAACGAAACCGGCAAAAAGAAAGAAGCTGGCGAAGCATATCTGAAAGCCCTCGAAGCAAGACCTGGCGACCAGAGCTTTATGCATTTCCTGCGTCAGATGAGAGTTGATATTCCAGACCAGCTGCGCAGACCAGCGGCAAAGTAATGAATAAGACAGATCAGCTGCGTGGGCTGGCGGGTGAATTTCTTGCCAGGTTTTCGCCCGATATGCTCAAGCAGGTAGATTACCTGTTTGAGCATCTCAAATCAGACACGGCCAGCAAGCTCGAAGTCAATTTCGGTCTCGCCATGCCGCCTGAAATGAGACAACGGGTGCTCTACAGCATCGGCATCGAAGATGCCGCCGCCCCCCCGGTTGCCGACCGCTATGTTCCTTATCTGTTGATCCTGAAAAAACTGCTCGACCAGGTTGGCGATAACCTCCAGGCTATACGCCAGGAAGAAATCGCCGGCCTGATCTGGCAGGAAGGCCGACGCATGCGGCTTTTTGAATATGAGATACAACAGCTCATCGATATTTTTCCTGCCTGGCTGGCTGGCATATCACGTAAATACGTCGTTGAGATTTCACCAGCCAGCATCTGCAAAGTCGATGCTGGCGAAAGTGAAAGCGACGATGGCAGCGAAATCGCTTTCAACGGCATTGTTGGGCAATCTGAAACCATGCGTTCGATGTTCGCCTGTCTCAAAAAAATCAGCGCCAGCAATCTGTCGATCCTGATTCAGGGCGAAAGCGGTACCGGCAAAGAACTTGTTGCACATGCGATTCATTCGCTGTCAGATCGCGCCTCACACAGCTTCATTCCAGTTAACTGCGGCGCCCTGCCAGACAGCATCATCGAAAGCGAATTGTTTGGTTATGAAAAGGGTGCTTTTACCGGCGCCGAGAACCAGAAAAAAGGCTATTTTGAAATCGCCGACCAGGGAACTATTTTTCTCGATGAAATCACCGAAACTTCACTGCCGACACAGGTTAAGCTGCTGCGCGTACTGCAGGAAAAGCAGTTCTACCGGGTTGGCGGCACGAAACCAGTCTCAGCGAACTGCCGCATCATAGCTGCTACCAATCGTGACATTATCGAAATGGCCAAAGACGGAAGCTTTCGTCACGATCTCTATTACCGCGTAAATGAAATGACTATCGCCCTGCCTCCGCTGCGCGAACGCAAAGAAGACCTGCAGCTTCTGGTGAAACATTTCCTGAAAAAGTTTGCCGAACAGAACAATTGCCCGACACCAGAGGTTACAAAAGAGTCATGGCAGTTGATCAAAAACTACAGCTGGCCCGGCAACATTCGCGAACTCGAGAACGCTCTCAAACGAGCGGTAGTTCTGGCTGACGAACAGATACTGCCCGAACACTTCCCGCCAGTCATGCTCGACCAGGCCGGCAGAAATGCGACATTACAGGCCGCCACCGGCGAGGGAACCTATGAATCGCTTATGGAGTCGGCTGAACGAGAAATACTGATCGGCCAGCTGAAAAAGCACGGCAACAACGTGTCAAAAACCGCCGACGCGCTCGCGATATCACGCCGCACTCTGCAACGCCGCCTTAAACATCTCGGCATCGAAAAAGACTAGAACTTAGCTTCGACCAGGGTTGAACAGCCGTAGACCAGATTTAAAACTTCTTTCATATTGCGGCAGGTAAATTCGAAGCTTGTGCTGTCGACACGCTTACAGCCAGGAATCCATTCGATCCGCGACGAAAGGCACACATCGAGAACCTTTACTCCGAGCTGAATAGCGCCAGAGATCTGCGCCGGCTCGATACTGTCGACAAGCTTCATTGCACGCTTCATCTCATCGCGCAGCAGTTCGCAGACGCGGTCGGGGTGCATGCAAAGAGCCCCTTCCGTGCCGATCGAATATTTGGTTATGACGCCTGGGGTCGATGGCAGGCTGGTTCCAGCCTGTTCAAGAGATTTTGAGTCCCCGCTGATCAATATGACAGGCACCTTTTTCTCACCGGCAACCAGCGAAAGAATATCGAATTCGCCAACCGGCTGCCCGAAAATCTCGAACATGAGTTTACTTGAATAGGTGTGAGGAATCACACTGCCATTGCTGCCGGTTTTGGCATGAATACCCAGCAGAACCAGACCAGCAAAAGTTTCGTCTAATAAATCATAACCCGAAGTAGGCCTGAAGCCACCCTTTATTACCATTACTTCACGAGGCAGCGTGTCGGCCATCAGATTGAGGCCATTGCCATGAAAATCGTTTACGTATATTTCTTCGGCGCCAGCATTTATTGCAGCTTCACACACAGCCTTGATCTCACGGGTATACTGAACGCGGGCGGCCTCATACAACCATGACTCTCCACCAGTCTGAGAGGGGCTGACCACTCCGCCAATGCCTTCCATATCTGCTATGACATAAATTTTCATATTTACCTGCCTGAAAAAAATTCGCTGTTTACGTATCAACTGCAATATTATACCATGCTGGTGCATGAAGATGAAAGACAACCAGTATTTTAAGCTGCAGAGCCCCTTTAAACTGCGTGGCGACCAGCCTGAAGCCGTTAAAAAACTCAGCCGCTGGGTCGAGCAGGGCAACGAGCGCATGACACTGCTCGGCGTCACCGGCTCAGGAAAAACTTTCACCATGGCCAGCATCATCGAACGCGTGCAGAAACCAGTTCTGCTGATCACCCACAACAAAACGCTGGCAGCCCAGCTATATAGCGAATTCAAGGAGTTTTTTCCGGAAAACGCCGTCGAATATTTTGTCAGCTATTACGATTACTATCAGCCAGAAGCCTATATTCCATCGACCGACAGTTATATCGAAAAAGACTCGGCAATCAACGAACAGATCGACCGTTTCAGACACTCGGCAACGACATCACTGTTTTCGCGGCGAGACGTACTCGTGGTTGCATCGGTGAGCTGCATCTTCGGCCTGGGTTCACCGGCTGACTATGCCGACCTGAGAGTATCGCTCAAGGTTAACCAGGAAATGCCGCGCCAGAAACTGGTTAAAGATCTCATCGATATTCAATATTCACGCAACGACATGGACTTTCACCGCTCGCGCTTTCGTGCGCGTGGCGAAACCATCGATATTTTCCCCGCTTCGAGCGAACTGGCGCTGCGAGTCAAATTTTTCGGCGACGAAATCGACAAGATCGAGCAGTTCGACCCGCTCACCGGTGAAGTTACCCAGAAACTCGATGCTGTCGAGATTTTCCCGGCCCAGCATTTCGTCACTACCAGTGAAAAAATGGAAAAAGCTCTAGAAGCCATCGAAGCCGAAATGAAAGAGCGGGTTAAATACTTCGAAGAGAATCATAAAATGATCGAAGCACAGCGCATTTACGAGCGCTGCCGCTACGATATGGAAATGCTGCGCGAAACCGGATTCTGCAAAGGCATCGAGAACTATTCGCGGTTGTTTACCGGACGCAAGCCAGGCGAACCGCCTGACACTCTTGTCGATTACGTTCCCAAAGACTGCCTGATCATTCTCGATGAATCACACATGACGGTGCCGCAGTTGCGCGGAATGGCGCATGGCGACCGCAGTCGCAAACAGACGCTCGTCGATTACGGCTTTCGCCTTCCTTCTGCGCTCGACAACCGCTGTCTGACTTTCGAAGAGTTTCTCGCACGCAAGCGCCCGCTGCTCTTCGTTTCAGCCACACCCGGCCCCTATGAGCTCGAAACTTCTCAGGATCGCGTTGCAGAGCAGCTGATCAGACCGACCGGTCTGCTAGACCCCAGGATTACACTGCGTAAAACTGCCGGCCAGATCGACTATCTGATCGACCAGATAAACCTGCGCATCGAACGCAACGAGCGTGTGCTGGTAACGACTCTGACAAAAAAAATGGCTCAGGAATTGTCAGGCTATCTCTCTGACCTCAATATTCCATCGAGCTACCTGCACGACGAAATCGATACCCTTGAACGCATCGAAATCCTCAGAGATCTGCGCGCAGGCGACATCAAGGTGCTGGTAGGCATCAATCTGTTGCGCGAAGGTCTGGATCTACCTGAAGTTTCCCTGGTAGCCATTCTCGACGCAGACAAGGAAGGCTTTCTGCGTTCTGCCTGGTCACTGATGCAGATTTGCGGCCGTGCCGCCCGCAACGCCAACGGCGAGGTAATTCTTTTCGGCGACCGTGTCAGTCCGGCAATGAAATACTGCATCGACGAGACCGCCCGCCGCCGCGCCATCCAGGAAAAATACAACATCGACAATGGCATAGTGCCACAGACGATAGTCAAACAGCTGCCGGCACTGTTTCTGCCAGGCGATGCCAGAGAAGTTCGTGAGCACAAAGACATCGACGAAGCAAAGCTCACCGAGCTGCTTAACGCCCTGAAAAACGAAATGAACGCGGCAGCCGGTCGCATGGAATTCGAAAAAGCCGCGATGATTCGCGACGAGATCATTGCTCTTCAGGAAGAGCATCTTGAGCTTGGCGTTCTCAGCCAGCTCGGCCAAGCCCTGAAAACCGGCAAAGAAAAAGGTGCCGCCCGCCGCCGCAGTGGCAGGTCGCGACCTGCCACTACGGCGCGACCTGCCACTACGGCCGGTCATAACGCCAGGGCGAACCGCCGCCCCACCCCTGCTTCCTGATTGCGTAAAAATTTTTTGCGTTTGGGCTTGCTAAGTACCCCTATATTTGTTATTTTCAAGGTATAAGCTATTTGACAATTTTTCCCTGCGTTGTGCGTGATGGTGCAGGTCAAATTGAGCCGACACCTGTATCTGAAAGGGAATCTGTCTCTGTTTATCTCTGAGAAACACTTACGAGCGGATTAAACGCCGCTACGAAGTCCTCGATGATTAAACAGGCGGACAACCGTGCTGTTTCAGTGGGTTCAATTTCTCCTTTACACGGCAATTGCGGGGTTCAAAAAACCGCCCTCACGGGCGGTTTTTTATTTGCGTTGTCGTAGGGGCAGGTCGCGACCTGCCCCTACTTTTGTTTTAAAAACATTCTTTCTGTTGATTTTGGCTGAAAGTGCGTTTATCATGGGCGCATGAGCAGAAACCAGATTCTTGTCATTACTGATGATCGCAAGGCCCTGCAAGAGCGGATGTCAACAGCAGCTCTCGAAAAATGCCGGATTACCGGCATCGAATCTTTGCGTTATATCGGCTTCGCGGACCTGAGTGCTGTCGTCATCGATTCAAAAAGCATAGACAAAACGCTGCGAAAAGTCAGCCTTGGCATTCGCGACGATGACGCCTCGGATGCTCTCTGGCAACTGCTGGCACAGCCAAAAAGCGCACGCGTTTTTTTTCTCGTCGATAAAATGACGAGACCGGGCAGCGACATGCTCGCCCTCGGTATCGACTACCTGCTCTACGAGAACCTTGAGCAACTGATCGCAGACACTTATACAAGTTCTCCCAGCCATGCCTTCGACCAGGATACCAGCAGTCAGACCCGGCTGATTACCGCTGATGACATCCGTCATCTTCATAAGCAGAATATAAGGAAAATTCCGGCCGGCAGCCGTCTTACCGCATGGGCCGCTGAAGTTGCCGAGTCACTGAATTTCAGTGAGACTGGAGTCGCTTTGCAGCTTATCTGGCCGGTTGCAGCAACGTCTGCAACTGTTCTAAAAAAGGCACACGAAGAGCTTTTCGACCTCAACGCAAAATACCCCGATCTTCTGTTCATGGTAAATCCAGCCTATCTGCCGATATTTAACGATCTATATCCGTCACTCAAGGGCAAAACCGTTTCTCCGGTCATTCACTGGGCCAGCCATGGTGCCTACACCGGCGAAACCTCGGCCGCCATGCTTGCTGACCTTCGCTGTGCCGGAGCGGTAGTGCCGGCCCGCATGCCATATACCGAGCCCAAACATATCGCAAACCTGCTTGAACAGGCAAATAAACATGGGCTGACTCTTTTTTCGACTTTTACACTTGCGTCTTCGGGCGTCTGTGATATAATTGCCCCTGAAAGTTCGCAACGGGCAACACTGACTCCACTGTACAGCGCTGACATGATTGGTGCAGGCGAACTGCCAGACGGCCCGGCAGCAATTGTGCTGAATAGCGAACTGTTAAAGCGAATCCCTTCAAGGAAAGGATACTGAACCGGAATGATGGACGAAAAACAGGTAAAGACCATTGTCGCAGAAGTCCTCAAACACATTGACCTGCACGGCAGAATCAAATCGGGCTCGATTCCCTGTGGAGTCAGCAACCGCCATCTGCATGTATCGCAGGCCGATCTCGAAACCCTTTTTGGCAAAGGCTATCAGCTCAAACAGATGAAGCCTCTGTCACAGCCCGGTCAGTACGCCGCCGAAGAAACCGTTCTGCTGGTCGGCCCCAAAGGCTCGATCGAAAAGTGCCGCATTCTCGGCCCGGTCCGCCCCGCGACTCAGGTCGAAGTATCTACTACAGACTGCTTCAAACTCGGTGTGCCTCCGGTTGTCAGAGATTCCGGTAATACCGCCGGCACCCCCGGTCTCGTTCTGGTTGGCCCCGCCGGTGCAGTAACCATCAAAGAAGGCGTTATCGTCGCTGCCCGCCACATGCATATAAGTGCCGTAGAAGCAGATAAATTCGGTCTCAAAGACATGGACAGGATTTCTATCAAGTCTACCGGCGTCAAGTCGGTCATTTTCAACAACGTTCTGGTTCGCGTCAGCGACAAGTTCGCTCTCGATTTCCATCTCGATACGGATGAAGCCAACGCCGCCGGCATCAAGAACGGCGACATGGTCGAAATAGTAGCATAATCACTTTATTCTCAAGAAAATTTTCAGGAGGTCGTCATGCAGGAAGCCCTGGGTATGATTGAAACACGTGGATTAACATCTCTCATCGATGCCAGCGATGCTATGGTCAAAGCCGCCAACGTTAAACTGGTCGGCTGGGAAAAAATCGGTTCTGGTTATTGCACCGCTTTCGTAAGAGGCGATGTAGCCGCAGTTAAAGCCGCCACCGACGCCGGTGCCGCTGCTGCCAAGAAGCTTGGTGAGCTGATTGCCGTTCACGTAATTCCTCGCCCCCATTCTAACCTTGACGAAATTTTCCCGATCCGCGAAGTAACTGGCTCCAAAAAGTAAGCATCTATACTGCCGCTCGATTCACGGATGAAGGCAGCGGCAGGAACAGGATTTTACCATGATACTTGGCCGCGTATGTGGTACGGTTGTCTGTACCCGCAAAGATGAAAGCCTTGTCGGTCTCAAGCTGCTTGTGGTCGAGGAATTAACCCTCGATGGCGCGAAGCCGACCGGAAATCACGTCGTTGCCGCTGACGCGGTTGGAGCCGGCGCCTCAGAGAAAGTTCTGGTCGTTGCCGGCAGCTCGGCACGTCTGACCGAGCGCACGCTCAAAAAACCAGTCGATGCCGCAGTATGTGCGATAGTCGATCAGGTGGTCTTCGATTCAGAACGTTCCTGAGGCGGCCGGGCCCTTCATTGAACCCGGAGTATTAAGATGAGCGTTTCAAGGGAAGATTTGCAACTCATAGTGTCGGAAGTGCTCAAAAAAATCGGCACAGGCACGCTCCCGACGCCATCTGTCGCCAGTGGCAGAGGCAGAGGAATTTTTGACTCGGTTGATGACGCGGTAGCTGCTGCTGCCCACGCCCAGAAACAGCTGATAGACCTGCCGCTGAAGGCCCGGGCAGCCATTATTGCCAATATGCGTAAGCGCGCCCTCGAAAAGGTCGAAGAGCTGGCAAAATTTGCCAATCAGGAAACCGGCTACGGCAGGGTCGATGACAAGATTCAAAAAAACAAGCTCGTCATCGAAAAAACGCCGGGAGTCGAAGACCTTGTTCCCGAGGCCTGCAGCGGCGATCACGGCCTGACCCTGACCGAGCGTGCTCCTTATGGCGTCATCGGGGCTATCACTCCGTCTACGAACCCGACGGCAACTGTCATAAACAATTCGATCAGCATGGTTTCGGCCGGCAATTCGGTTGTCTTTGCGCCACATCCGGCGGCGGCAAAATGCAGTCAGTTTGCGATGAGCCTTCTCAATGACGCCATTGTCGAAGCTGGCGGCCCGGAGAATGTTCTGGTAACAGTTGCCAGCGCCAGCATCGAAAACGCCCAGAAAATCATGACTCATCCTGGAATCAGACTTCTGGCCGTTACCGGTGGCCCGGCCGTCGTCGAAGCCGCGTCGAAATCACGCAAAAAATATGTCGCCGCCGGCCCCGGCAACCCGCCGGCCGTCGTCGATGAAACCGCCGATCTCAAAAAAGCGGCGCGTGACATAGTTTCTGGTGCAAGCCTCGACAACAATGTGCTTTGCATTGCCGAAAAAGAAATCATCGTCGTCGAGTCGGTCGCTGACGAGCTCAAGAAGCACCTGCGCAACAGCGGCGCCTACGAAGCTTCACCTCGCGAAATAGCCCAGCTCGAAAAAGTCTGCCTCGATGCCAAGGGAATGCCCAATCGCAAGCTGGTCGGGCGCAACGCCTCGGTCATCATGCAGGAAATCGGCGTCAACATTCCACCCGAAACCCGCATTGTACTCTGCGAAACAGCTCCCGATCATCCTTTTGTTGTAGAAGAGCTGCTGATGCCCGTTATTCCACTGGTCAGAGTGCGCGACGTTCACGCCGCCATCGACCTCGCGGTCAAGGTTGAGCACGGTAACCGCCACACAGCTACCATGCACAGCAAGAACATCGACAATCTGCACAAGATGGCACGCATGTGTGACTGCAGTATCTTCGTCAAGAACGGGCCCAGCTACGCCGGACTCGGTCTCGGTGGCGAAGGCACCACAACCATGACCATAGCCTCGCCAACCGGCGAAGGCATCACAACCGCGCGCTCATTCACCCGTCTGCGCCGGTGTGTAATCGTAGATTCGTTCCGGATTGTATAATGGTAAATGTTGATTTTTCACAACTGGGCCTGACCGGATGCGGCGGTGCCGGGTTTCCGACACATATCAAGCTGGCCGCCCGCAACGTCGAAGCGGTTATCGTCAATGCCGCCGAATGCGAGCCTCTGCTTCATAAAGATAAAGAGATCATGCGCCATTGCAGCGAAGATTTCTTTAAGGGCCTGATAAGGGTTCTCGACGTTACCGGCGCCAAAACCGGCTATATCGGCATGAAAAAGAAATATGCCGACCTGCTCGACTGGCTTTCGAAAAATCTGCCAGACCCACGCATCAAGATGCTTCCACTCGGCGATTTTTACCCGGCCGGCGATGAATACGAACTGGTCTACGAGGCTACCGGCCGGCTGATTCCACATGGCGGCATTCCGCTCAATATCGGCTGTGTCGTCATGAACGTCGAAACCTTGCTCTATATCGGGCGCAACAAGCCTTTCATCAGCAAGTTTCTTACCATCGCCGGCAAAGTGCCCCAACCCTGTACCATCGAAGTGCCCATTGGCATCACTGTGCGCGAGGCTCTCGAGCTGGGCGGACTCAAAAAAATCGACGGGCTGAAAGTAATTGACGGCGGCCCGATGATGGGCAAGCTCATCGCCAGCCCTGAAACCGCAATTGTCAGCAAAACCTGTGGCGGCCTGATTGCATTGCCCGCCGACCACGTTCTGATCAGAAAGATGTCGAACAGCGACAAAAAAAATTCGCAGATCGCCCGTTCAGCCTGCGACCAGTGCACTGACTGCTCAGAACTCTGCCCACGCGCCCTGCTCGGCTATCCGATACGGCCGCACAAAGCGATGCGCACTGCGCAGTTCGCGCCCTACGCCGAAAGCAATTACGCGATCGATTCGATATTCTGCAGCGAATGTGGCCTGTGCTCACTGTTTTCATGCCCCGAAGACCTGCCTCCCCGCGAGATGTGCATGCTTTCGAAAAAGTATCATCTCGGCAAAGGCGTAAAACTCGCAGAATTTCCGGGTGAGCCAACAATTCACCCAATGCGTTCGGTTCGCCGCGTCAGCATCGAACGCCTGATCAAGAAGCTCGCTCTGCTCGACTACGATCACAAAGCGCCATTGCAGCAGGTTAGCAAGAATTTCGACAAGGTAACCCTGCCGCTCAAGATGCACATCGGTGCTCCTTCAGTGCCGGTTGTCAAAGCTGGCGACAGGGTTGGTGCCGGTCAACTCATCGCAGTGATACCTGAGGGCAAACTCGGTGCGGTGCTGCATGCGTCGATCAGCGGCAAAGTAGCTTCGGTCAGCGACCAGGCAATTGTCATAGTCAGAGAATGAGGTAAGATAAATGAATATCCACGGAAATGCCATCGGCCTGATCGAACTTTCCAGCATTTCTACCGGCTATCTGGTGACCGATGCCATGCTCAAGACCGCTTCGGTCGAGCTGGTTCTCTCGCGCACCGTCTGCCCGGGCAAATTCATCTGCCTCGTCTGGGGCGATGTCGCAGCCGTCGAAGCCAGCGTTGCCGCCGGCATTCAACTCGGTCAGGGCTATCTTGTCAACGATCTCGTCATTCCGAACCTGCATCCGCAGATTTACCCGGCAATTACTGCCACCAATCAGATTACCGAAACCGGTGCGCTTGGTGTTATTGAGACTTTTGACATAGTTTCGACGATTCTTGCTGCTGACGCTTCGGTCAAAGCGGCTGACGTAACGCTTTGTGAACTGCGCATCGCCATGGCCATCGGCGGAAAAGCCTTTTACACGATGACCGGCGACGTTGCCGCAGTCGAAGCTGCGGTCAAAGCCGGCCTAGAATCACTCGAAGGCAAGGGTCTCGTCGTTCATCATGTCGTCATTCCAAGGCCGCGGCCTGAGCTGTTCAGGGAGTTCATCTGATGCCAAGAATCTACCTCGGTGCCGATCACGGCGGTTTTCCACACAAAGAAGAACTCAAAAAGTATCTCATCGAAAAAGGGCACGTAATCGAAGACATGGGTGCCTATTCGACTTCACCTGTTGATTACCCTGATATAGCCTATCTGGTAGCGGCTTCGGTCGCCAAAAATCCGCACAGTCTCGGCATTGTCATCGATGGCGCCGGAATCGGCTCATGCATGGCTGCCAACAAGGTTCCCGGCATTCGCGCCGCCTGCTGTAACGATCTTTATACTGCCCGCAACAGCCGTGAACACAATCACGCCAATATTTTAACTCTTGGCAGCATGGTAATCGGCACCGGCTACATGAAGCAGATCGTCGATCTCTGGCTGGCAACTGCTCCGGCCCCCGGCCGCCACGCCGACCGCGTCGCCAAGATCATGCAGCTCGAACGCCTGACCGGCTGACATTCATTTTGTAATTCATCTTGCGTAGGGGTTCACCATGTTGAACCCCTGTCTCTTCTACCATGATGCAATTGTATTTGATTATCATACCGCGAAATTGTATATTTTTTTAGAATCATTTAACTCACACTAAGCAAAAGGAAAGAAAAATATGAGAGCAATATGCATAGTACTCGACAGCGCCGGCATTGCGCCGATGCCTGATCAGCACGAATACGGCGATATCGGCGCCGCAACAATCCCGAATATCGCAAAAGCCACTGGCGGCATCGACCTGCCAACCATGCAGAACATGGGACTCGGGAATATAACCGAAATCGAAGGAGTGCCACCGGCAGACGCCCCGACGGCATCTTACGGCATGATGTACGAACTGTCGCCAGGAAAAGACACCACTACCGGCCACTGGGAAATGATGGGAATGAAGCTCGATTTCGCGTTTCCGGTTTTTCCGGAAGGCTTTCCGAAAGACTTCATCGAAAAGTATGAAGCTGCTATCGGCCGCCAGACTCTCGCCAACTATCCGGCTTCCGGCACCGAGATCATCAACCAGCTTGGCGACGAGCATGTTAAAACCGGCAAGCCCATTGTCTATACCTCAGCTGACTCGGTGTTTCAGGTGGCCGCGCACGAGGAAGTAATTCCGGTTCCTGAACTGTATCGCATCTGCCAGATTGCCCGCGACATGCTGCAACCGCCAGAACTCGGTGCAGCCCGCGTCATTGCGCGCCCGTTTCTTGGTTCTTCCGGTAATTACACTCGCACCCCTAACCGCCACGACTTCAGTTTGACACCTTCAGAAACAGTTCTAGATGTGCTTAAAGCCAAAGGGATTCCTACCTACGGCATCGGCAAAATCTACGATATTTTCGCCGGTCAAGGTGTTGAACCGCATGTAACGACCAAAAGCAACGAAGACGGCATGCAGAAAACGCTCGAAGCACTCGACAAAATCAAGTCAGGCCTTATTTTTACCAATCTCGTCGATACCGACATGAAATACGGTCATCGCCGTGACGTTCATGGTTATCGTGCCTCTTTAATGGAATTCGACACCTGGCTGGCCGAATTCATCAACAAACTCGAAGATGATGACGTGCTGATCATCACTGCCGACCACGGCTGCGACCCGACCTACAAAGGTTCCGATCATACCCGCGAAGCAGTGCCGCTGCTGGTCTACCAGAAGGGCAAAACCGGCAAAGACCTTGGTATTCGCCAGGGATTCTGGGATGTAGCCGCTACCATCGCCGCCCATCTTGGCGTCGATTACAAAAACGGCACCTCTGCGTTGTAAATAGCACAGATCTTCCAGCCTGAATGAAAATCGGCCGGGGACCAAGGTCCCCGGCCGATTCGTGTTTATAACCTGGAGAGAGGTTTTCTTCTAAGGTCTGTCTGCAAGAACGCTGATGGTATAGAGCGAAGGTGAAGTCGATTCAGGAACTGGAATGGCTTCTTCATCAGGTGTGTTGATATAGTAAGATGCAGAAGCACCCGGAACTGGATTCGGCTCGATTACGATCTGATGTGCAAAACCATAACCGGTAGCGACATGAAATTTGATCAATGCTTCGCCGGTAACGCCTGCCTGAATGGACGGGGTGATCTGTGTGTTGTCCCACAGAGTAATGGGATTGTTATTCTTTACCTCAAAGCTGTCGTAAGGCAGAGAAATATTGGCAGTCACCCGGTCACCATTCGCCAGGTCAGGACCTGCGACATGAAACACCACATCACGATAGATGATGTTGTCATACATGCCAGCCTTGCTGTCAGCAGCAACCGCAGGATTATAATCGAATGCCGTTGTGTTGTTGTCAAAGGTAAAATCGACGTCGATACGGTAATTGCCTTCCGCACCGCCAAACGCAGTGAGCGAAGAGCCGATCCTGACGACTTCGTCCTGATAGCCAACCATCTGAATTCTGAGATTAACCGGGAGATTGATGGCAGCAACTTCAAAAACATTTGGCAGGGCGTCATTGGAGACAATAAGATTGCTTGTCGTCAACACATGCGCCGGAGATGTATTCGTTTCGACCAGAACATTAGCCTGAGCGTTGTTTAGATAACTCGGAGCGTTAACCCAGCGCAGCTGCAATTTATAGGTAACCGGCGTGAGAGATATCTTCACGTAGTATTCGCTTCCGAGCAGAGTGACGCCCTCTATTGTAGATGGCATGTAGAGAGGCTGATCGGCGGCATGACGAATGGCGATATCCATCGACTGAGCTGAAGATCTCTCAACGCCAGCACGCAGATCACCGGCAGTCAATTTAGTATTGCCGAGGCTGTCCTTCAAAGGTTCGCCATTGATGGTGACATAAAATTCTTCAAGATCCTGTACTTTCACTGCTGACTGAGCATCGAGACTATAGGTGCTGTATAAATCGATCTTGATTGTGGCGGTTGGAGGCAGGCTGGTAGCTGACTCGATGAGCGGCAGGGCACCAAGGCTAACGACATCGCCGCTTTTAACATAGATAGCTTCTAGCTTTGCAGACTCGGCCGCATCGCCTGTTTCTGTTTCAGTAGTGGTTTTAGTGCTTGGGTAAGTCGCCTTGTTCTGACCCTTCTGATACTCGATCAGAACGTTGTCGGGAATGACGTTATCGAACACGAAATAACCGTTGGCGTCGGTGACAGTGGTCAAAAAGTTTTTGCCCTGTTTGAGCTCAGAAGTTCCCTGGGCTTCTTTCGACATGACTCTTACCGTTGCCCCTGAAATACCGACAGTGTCATTATCTGCCTTGACGATACGACCGGTGATCATCGCCGGTTTGACGCCAAGAGCGCCTTTTTCGCAACCCATGCTCAGCATAATGACCAGTCCGGCAATCGCCAGAAACCAGCCGCCCCAGAATCTCAGCTGCATAGTGCTAAACCTCCCGAACGCTTGAGAAGAATTATTATTCATATCAGTTCACCTGTATTGTTACGACCTGAGCTTCAGCTCCGTCGTCGTCCACACGTTTGGTCTCGGTATTCGATTTGCCATCGCCGACGATATAGCCGACAAAATTCAACTCGTATCCGGTTGGAACCTGATTGGTGCCAAGATCGATTACACGTGGCGTGCCGATTGTCCAGCCCGGCGGGTTGGTAACTATAGTTTGAGCCCACTGAGTGCCGGTTTCCTGGCAGAATGCACCGACAAAGTCGTTGGTTCTGATGCTTTCTCCCATGATGATTATGCGAACATCACGCATGATCGGTGAGAAATTGTTTTTCAGCGAGAATGTCTGGTATATGGTTCCCTGGAAGTCGCCGGAAGGATAGACCACAATTGGTCCGTTCATACGATAACCTTTGATCTCTGCTTCGATCGACACCGAAACGCCTCTGGGAATACCCGAAATGGTAAAGGTCTGTTCGTTGATGGTTGCGGTAGCAGTGGCGACAGCCCGGTTCCCGGCATAGGCAAAGATATTAGCAGTAGGATTTGCCTGGAATACCCAGCCTGGCACATCCTGCCAGCGCCCAACGATCGAATAGGTCTCGGGCTGCAGCAGAATCGTTCCGATGCTGCGGTCTGAAAGAAGACCTGCATCAAATGTATAGGTGAAACGTTCGTACCCGGTCACTGTGATAATAAGCCTGATCGGTTCTGCAGACGCAGGAACTCTGAATCCGGTTGTCAGTTCAGTAGGAAGACGATTGTTGAAAGTCTGCTGGCCGAACACGAACTGTGCATTGCCATAGGTGATGAGCGTTCCATTAACGGCATCCTTAAGAGTGCCAGAAACGGTTACATACTGGTTTTCGTAGATCTGTTGCATGCGAACCGAAGGCACATGCGAAGTATCGTTATTGGTAACAACAACATTGACAGCTGCCGAAGCCGAATCACCCAGCGGCACGTAGCCCACCTTGTCAAAGCTTAGATTCCATTCGTCAGCGCGCATATTGCTGAAATAATAGTTTCCGTTGCTGTCGCTGGTGGTGAACTTGGTAGCACGACCATCTTCGCCCTCTTCGCCGGTAGCAGCAGTGATGCTGACTCCGGCAATTCCGACAAGAGTGCGACTGTCGAGCACGCTTCCCGAAATACCACCGCCTTTGAGCCCGAGGGTGCCTTTCTCGCACCCGGCCAGGCTTACAATCAGCACAATGAACAGTGCTGCCAGGATCCCGAACGGCTTCGGGTTCCGCCTTTCTCTAATCATGTTAACGCCTCCAGCAGAAATCTTAAAAGAGTCGGCTTCACTACTTAATCGGCTAAGGCTGACGAAAACTTAACCAAAAAAAAATCTTTCACAGGTTTCAGAACAAACAGAAAACATCAGCAGATTACTCAGATTTCACAGATTGAGCAGACAAGGCCGTATAAAGAACGGCCGAACCGGCTGTAGTTTTCTGACAATATGGAGCCACCAATCGCATCATGGTGAGCCTCTGAAACCTCAGCCTTAAACAGGAAACCAGACCTCAGGTTACTCTCAAACTGCGGCTATCTGCGAAATCTGCGGATATTCTCATTCTTCTTCTCTTCTTTGTGCCTCCGTGCCTTAGTGCGGCCTTTCTTCAATTTTCCGGCATTCGCAAAAAAAAAGATGAAAAAACTCTTCAATTTGTCAGCAAGACAGCCGATAAGGTTTCAGAGATATTTTCGAGATTTTTCATGGAGGCAACCATGGTAAGACAACAATCGACCGCAAAAGGACGTTGGCTGCTGCTGATAGTTCTTTCGCTTGCCAGTATCGTTTTTACTGGCTGCGAGAAGGGCTCGCTTGGCATCAAGAGTGGCACGATCACAGGATATGTCATTAATGCCAACAACAACCAGCCCATACCGGATGTTCTGGTGCGAGGCACCAGCGACACGCACGAGAACAAGAGCACCTATACCGGTGGCGATGGCAGCTTCGTCATGGCCGACCTGACCAAAGGAGCCTGGAGCCTCTATGTAGAGAAATATGGGCACGCTCTGGTGCATCCGGACGCAACCGGCAGTCAGACCGCCAATGTCATTGCTGCTACAGTCAATGTAGCTAACGGCGAAACGGTAAGTGCGCAGGTCATCAAGATGACCAAAACACCGGAACTGGTAAAGGGCGTGCTCAAAGGCTACCCGATCGATTCGATCACCGGACGACCGTTAACCAATTTCACGGTAACTCAGACCTACCCATATACTCAGCGCAAGTCAAAACTGTTCGAGACCGCAGCTGATTTCAGGGATATTGGCTGGAGCGGCCTGGAAGGTGGCGACCATCATTACACCATTAACGCCAACAATTATGTTGAATACAATACTGCCGGAGCCGGCGGAGAAAACGCCGATGCTGCATATATATCCATCGGAGCTTCAGCGGTGAATCTCGGTACGATCAAAGTGACGCCTCTTACCGTAAGTATTGCCGGCACACTGCGCAATCTGCCGGGTTACGTGCTCGAAACCCAGAACAGGGATCTGGTAATCTGGGCGGAAGCAGCCGGCAAAGTGGTCGCGACCTTTACCGATACATATGTCGAAGGCGCTTACAAAGGCTCGATAACCTACAAGCTCAATGATATTCCGGTAACCGCCGGAAGTGTCTCAGTAAAATGCAAGCTCAGAGGCTACGACCTGCAAACAATCAACCAGGCTGTCAGTCTTGCCAGCAATATGCCGGGTGGCACAATTGCCGGAGTCGACATTGACTTCGCCAATGTCGAGCCGATCCGCCGCGATCTTCGCGTAGTGGTAATCAGCACTGAGCCAAAAGATGGAACGCCGGCATCCTTCAAGCCCGGACAGACGGCGCGCGTATTCCTGCGCCAGGGTGGCAAAGACATCGTGCCTTACATCGACGTGGTCAGCGTAAATTATCGCGCCGAAGCATACTTCTCAGGCGTAGTAACAGGTTACGAACTCAATATTTACGCCGTTAACATGAGTGAAGGTTACTACCAGGTTCTGTCTGATCCCTTCAAGGTTCAGGAAGACGGCAATTCGGCCTTCACTTACAACGTGCAGCTGAAACCCTAGAAAAATCTCGACAAAAAGGCCTGGTATGCCGCCAGGCCTTTTTTTATTGCCACAAAAAAGCCGGCCGACAGGAGAAATCCATGCAGCCGGCTTCTTTCAACATGCCGGGTGTCGTTCAGATCAACAGCTTTCTGGCATAAAGTGCGGCATCGGTCTCGGCATACTGTGTCATGATGATTTCAACGTGACGCTTGCAGCCGTCTTTATCGCCGCGTTTCTTGCAGATGGCGGCCAGCTGATAATGTGCATTGTCAACGTATTCACACCCGGGATACTGTTCGATCAGCCGGTTAAATTCAGCAACAGCCTCGTCGAGCTTGCCTTTCTCCATCAGCTTGCGCCCGTTGAAGTAGCATTCGTCGGCAATCTCGGCCGGCCCTTTCCCCATGGTGCGGCAAAGTTCGACGTATTCGTCCTTGCCAAAATAGGCCGCATCGGTATCAGGGTAATTGTCGAGCAGGTATTCATACCAGCTCAGCGCGCGCTGCTGCTGCCCCTTGCTCAGAGCAATCTTCGCCAGATTGTAACAGGCGTTGTCTGCCAGATCGCTGCCGGGAAAATCCTTGATGAAGGCGCGAAAGATGTCTTCGGCCTTATCGACTTCGCCAGCTCTGAACGCAGCAATTCCAGAATCCATGATTTTCTTTTCTTCAGAGGCCATTCAGATCTCCTTGCTGAGATAATTTGCCAGAAAGGCGTCACGAAACGCCACAAAACGACCGTCGAGCAGAGCCTGACGGATTTCACCCATAAGATTAACCATAAATGTCACATTATGCAAACTCGCCATACGCAGCCCGAGAATTTCGCGGGCCTTGAACAGATGGCGCAGATACCCACGCGAAAAGGTACGGCAGGCGTAACAGCTGCAGCCTTCATCGATCGGCTGGTCGGAAAGCTGCCAGCGGGCGTTGAGCAGACTGATGCGGCCGTTGCGGGTAAAGACAGTCGCATGCCGGGCGATGCGGGTCGGATGCACGCAGTCGAACATGTCGATGCCGCGTTCGACCCCGATCAGCAGGTCTTCTGGCGTGCCGACACCCATCAGATAACGTGGCAGCTGTTCGGGCATATGAGGCATCATGCCATCGAGAATCTCGATCATCAGAGGCTTTGGCTCGCCGACCGACAGACCGCCTATCGCCAGTCCTTCAAAACCGATTTCAGCAGTGCGCTCGATCGATTCCAGGCGCTGCGGCAGATACATCGAGCCCTGCACTATACCGAACAGTGCCTGACCGTTGCGCATTGGCGGGTGATCGACGCGGCAGCGCTTCGCCCAGACAACGGAACGTTCCATGGCCTTGCGCGCAACACTCTCTTCTGCCGGGTAAGGACAGCATTCATCGAAAACCATGATGATTTCAGAACCGATCGAACGCTGTATGCGCATCGATTCTTCTGGTGTCAGCCAGTGTTTTGAACCGTCGATATGCGACGAAAACTCGACGCCTTCATCAGTTATCTTGTTGAGCTTCTTCAGCGAGAAAACCTGAAACCCGCCAGAATCAGTCAGCATCGGGCGGTCCCAGCCCATCATGTTGTGCAGGCCGCCAAAATGGTCGAGCACCTTTGTGCCCGGCCGCAGCATGAGATGGTAGGTGTTGCCAAGAATGATACTGGCACCGGCGGCTCTCAGTTCCTCAGGGCATAGGGTTTTGACCGTGCCGGCGGTGCCGACTGGCATAAAAACAGGGGTTTTGATCTGTCCGCGACGGGTGCTGATCACGCCGGCGCGACCGAGGCATTCATTCGATCTGTGTTCGAGGGTAAAGGTAAATTCTGCTTTGTTCATAGTAGTAACATCGAGTCACCGAAACTGTAGAATCGGTATTCCTTTGCTATGGCTTCCTGGTATAGTTCAAGAACTTTTTCGCGGCCGCAAAAAGCGGCAACCAGAACGATCAGGGTCGAGCGCGGCAGATGAAAGTTGGTAATAAAGCAGTCTACCGCGCGAAACTGATAGCCGGGTGTAATAAAACAATCGGTCGACTGCCAGCCAGTTTTGAGTTCGCCCGTCGCAGTTATCGCCGATTCGAGCGTGCGCACGCTGGTGGTGCCGCAGGCCCAGATGCGCCCTCCGCTCTGCCTGGTCTGTCTGAACAGTTCGGCAGTCTTATCCGAGATGTAAAAAACCTCTTCATGCATGCGATGCTCGGCGATACTGTCGGCCTCGATCGGCTTGAAAGTTCCCAGGCCAACATGCAGAACTACTTCGGCCACCTGCACCTGTTTCGTCGCCAGTGCCGAAAAAACCTGGTCGTCAAAATGCAGACCGGCAGTCGGCGCGGCAATCGAACCCTCGATCGATGAATACACGGTCTGATAACGATCGGGTGTGCTTTCGCGCGAAGTGATGTATGGCGGCAGCGGCATCTCGCCAAACTCGCGAAAAACCGGCAGAATGTCTTCGCCATCTGACGCCCGCAGCACTCGCAAGCCTGAATCAAGAATCTCGACAGTCTCGATCATCCTCCCGCCGGGCAGTTGATGACGGCGACCTGGCCTAAACTTGCGACCAGGACGCACCATGGCTGCAAAACTGTGGTTTTCGAGTTGCCTGACGAAGAGAATCTCGTAGCCACCACCGCCATACTCTCCGGCGACAGTAAAAATGCGGGCCGGAATAACTCGCGAACTGTTGAGAATCAGCAGATCGCCAGGCGCAAAATATTCTACGATATCGGCAAACTGGCGATGTTCGACCCGGCCACTGCTGCGGTTATAAACAAGCAGACGCGAAGCCGATCGTCTTTCGGCAGGCGTCTGAGCGATCAGGCGTTCGGGCAAAACAAAATCGAACAGGTCAGTTTTCATTGGCTGGTTCCGAGGTCGATGCGATATCTGGCTCTACCGGTGTCGTAAAGCTCGCGACCAGCTCTACCGCCGCCAGATCTGAAAAATGGCTGGCGCCGATTTCCATGGCCTTGTCGCGATATGGCAGAAAAAAGCTGATTTTATCAATATAGCGGGCCTCGCCTGGCAGTGAAGTGTTCTGAAACTTGACCTGATAACTCTCAAAGCCTTTTACCAGAGTGAAAAGTTCTGCCAGTGAAAAATCGGTCTTAACATGATCGAAAGCTTCGCTGATGATCTGAGGAAGTTTAACAACTGTCGCAGGCTGCATGAGCTTCTCGACCAGAGACTTGATAAACTGCTGCTGCCGCTTGATCCTGCCAAGATCGGCAGCCGCGTCGGCACGAAAACGCACGTAATTCAGAGCCTGACGGCCGTCAAGTCTATGTCTGCCCGGATCGAAATGAATGTGTACTTTGCCCCAGTTATCATCGTAGTGCATCGGCTTTTCGATATCGATTTCGACACCGTCGACTGCATCGATCACGTTTATGAAGCCCTGAAAATCAACTTCGACATAGCGGCTGATCTGTATATTGAGAAGATCTTCGAGCAACGAGCGCAACACATTCTGCCCGTAGCGCGGCAGAATCTCGTTGATCTTGCGGGCGCGACCGCTGATAAGCACTCGGGTATCGCGCGGAATCGACAGCATGCTGACCCGGGCCTTGGCCGGGTTGATGCCGAGCACGAACATGGTATCGGCCCGATGCGTGCCGTCAACTGAATCGACGCCGAGCACCAGCACGTTGATATTGCCAATTCTCCGGTAACTGCCACCTTCCAGCTGAACTTCGGTCCAGTTGGCACCGGCCGGTGCCGAAATGCTGCTGAACAGCCACTTGTTGATGACCCCCGCGAAGAACACCAGCGACAGCAGAACAAACGTCAGTTCGAACAGAAGCGCGCCATTTCGCATCAGGCGACGGTGACTCAAGCTGCTATGTTTTCTACAGAGAAGTTTCATGACAGTGCTATCTTATCAAAGGCCAGCAGCAAACTCCAGCATTAATTAGTGGCCGCCGGCGGATTTGCGTTTGAGCCCAAGAACCTGCCTGAAGCGCTCATCCAGAGGCATCTCTATCTGACGCAGAACATCACGTTCGACAATACCGCGCGAAGGCTCGAGCGTGTCGGCCAGCACCAGAACTCTGGTCAACAATGGTGCATCATCAGCCGGAAAAGTATGCCAGCGCACTGCGTTAACAATGTCAGGATTTATCGCAGGAATCTTCGAGCGCAGATAACCGGCGGCAGCGGCGCCATGTGCCAGCATCGGCATTTTGCGCTCAAAGCTGCTGAGCGAAGTGCCGCATTTCTCGGCAAACGCAAATACCTGAGTGGCATCCGCACCTCTGAACAGATCGTGCGCCAATCCGGCCAGCATACAGATGCGCGGGTCAAGACCGGCTTCCATGCCGTATTTGACTGCAAGCCCGGCTACTGCCATTATGTGATCTATCAGGCCATCAGGCAGATGACGCAGCTGCGCGGAAATCGTTTCGAGCCAGCCGCAGTATGGGTCGCCAAGGCTGCCGTAATAGTCATTGAGCAATATTGCAAAAAGCACTTCGGATGACAGATGCAAAGCCGAAAAATCATGTCTACCCAACTTTGCGCGAACGTCAGAAGCCGAAACCGCCGAAACCTCACATTCAGCCCAATGCACTCTTGCAGTCGGCACCTGTGAAGATTTTCGATTCCCTGGCCGTTCGATCACGATGAACTCAGTCATTTCGGCAATTCGTGCGATTTCCCGCCAGGTATGCAGCTCGGCCAGCGAATCGCCGCCGATCACCAGAAAGAATTCGCGGCCACGATAACGCTGCTGCAATTCTGTCAGCGTTCTGACCGTGTAGGAGGCTCCAC
>Ga0116144_10000358_pt1 | contig 61688 bp, 54 predicted proteins | sample AD_UKC035_MetaG_FD_89746 | JGI IMG/M metagenome (GOLD analysis project Ga0116144, IMG submission 89746) | Active sludge microbial communities of municipal wastewater-treating anaerobic digesters from USA - AD_UKC035_MetaG | ecosystem: Engineered > Bioreactor > Anaerobic > Digestate | place: USA...
GACGCCTTTGTGGGCGAAGATCGTCTCGCCGGCCAGGAAGGTTTCCCAACTGAAGCCGCCCGGACGGATGAAGCCGGCCACCACGAAGATGGCAAAGACGGAGAGCAGCAGGCCGCCCAGCACCACCTGCGCGTTGCCTACCTGCGTCACGCCCCAGATATTGAGGAAGATGAACACGACGACCACGGCGACGGCCGTTGCCACGATAGGCAGCCCCGGAATGAAGATTTGCAGCGAGTAGGCAAACCCCACCGCCGAGAGCGCCGCGTAGAAGGTGCTGGACATACAGTCCATCGAGCCAACGAGAAAGGAGAGAAGGCCGTTCCCGAAGGCTTCGCGCACGTAGGTCATCGCGCCGCCGGCTTCGGGGTACGCCGTTGCCAGCTCGCAGTAATTGAGCGCCACGCTGTAGCTCAACACGCCGCCCACCAGCAGCGCCAACACCGCCGCCGGCCCGGCCATCCCCGCCGCGTGCCCGGTCAAGACAAAAATCTCGGCGGCAATCGTCCCCGCCGTCCCCAGCATCACTACCTGAAGCAGACTGAGCTGCCGTTTTAGTTTGCGCTTACTCATAGAATTTGGTTGTCCTCACGTTCATTCATTTTAGGCAGATCATCCTGTTCGTATTCGCGTTCCATGCGTTTAACCTGATAGCGTAACCAGGCCATCGGTATCGGTTCGTAGCGGCGGCACAGAATCACCGAACACGGCGCGTGTTCGGCGACCCAGTCATCTACCGAACCGAAAAGCTTGGTATTCAACTGCCATTCCTCGGATGCGCCGATCACCATAAGATCGTAGGGGTGTTGCGTGGCCTCGGTCAGGATGCCTTCCGGCGCCGTCTTGGCTTGCGCCACGCGCAGCGTGAAACACTCCGGGACGCTCAACACAGCTTCTTCGACCACTTCGCCCAGCCACAGGGTCTGGTCTTCGGCTTCCTCGGCCTCCGTCTCATCGGTTTTGTCCTCTTTGGTGATCACGCGCAGAGCGGTGACGCGCGCCTCTTCCGCTTCGGCAATCTCATAGGCCAACCGCAGCGCCATCCGGGAGTGAATTCCGCCCCCCACCGGCACCAGGATGTTTTGTACTTTATGCAGACCGCGATCCAACACCACGGCGACGTTGGTGTGGGCTTTTTGCAAGACGATCTTGACCGGATTTTCGACCAGAGCGTGGGCGTCCATTTGCCCGGGCCAGCCGGTCAGCAGCAGCCGGACATTGTCGCGCCCCTCGATTTCCGCCAGGATCCCCTCGGAGACAGTGGGGGCGGCGCGCAGTTTGGTGTACAGTGGGACATTTTCCGTCGAGGCTTTTTCCAACAGTTGATTTATCACACTCATCTTTTGCGGCCTGACATTCTTGGCCAGCCATCGAGCGCTTTCCATAGAGAACTCCGGACTCGGCAAAATCACGCTCATCACGCAGATGTAGTTATCCTGGGTGGCCCGCGTGATAATCGCAGCCAGATGCGTCAGGCTTTCAATGGTGGTCGGACTGGCGGCGGAAATCAGAATGCGATCCTGGTTCGGTTCTTTGGGTTTGAAATGCACCCATACCCAATCGCTGATCGGCGGGCCGACGTAACGCAGCAGCGCCAACAGGCCCAACAGGCCGGCGCCGAATGCTAGTGAACGCGGTTCGGTGAAGACCACGATAAACAGCCCCATACCCGCCGCGATGTAGGCCGTCAGCGGGAAGAAAGGCACTTTGAAGGGCCGGCGCAAGTCCGGGTACTTCTTGCGCAACTGGATCATCGAGAGGCTGGCCCAGAAGAGCACAAACATGTAGCCGGAACTGGAAATGTAACTCAGGAAGTCCACCACCCCCGTGGCCGCCACCAGAATGCTGCACAGGCCTACCAGGATAATGGCCGCGTAAGGTGTGCGCCGGCGGCTCAGGCGCGTGAGCACCTTGGGCCACACCCCATCCCGGCTCAGGGTGAATGCTTCGCGGGTGGCGCTGAGCATCGCCGAGTTGATTGTGGTCAGCATCGTCTCCACCCCACAGATCGCCATCAAAGTAACGCCCCAGCGGGGGATCGTGCGCGCCACCGTATCGGTCAGCACGGTGTTGGAGCCGGCCAGTTGCGGCCAGGGGATCGTGCCCAGGGCGGCTGACACCATCACGATGTTGATGAGCATCACCAGGGTCACGCTGAGCAGAAACGCGCGCGGCAGCGCGCGGTCGGGGTCTTTCGCTTCCTCGGCATCGTCGGCGATGACCTCAAAGCCGACATAAGCAATGTAAATCAGGGCGATCGTGCGCAGCAGTTTGGAGAAATTGGTCCACGCATCCGGGTAGATGAAGAACTTCCCGTCGGGGATAAGGATATCCCAATGGAAACCATTCGGGCTGAGGAACGCCGCCGCCACGTAGATGCCAAAAAACACCAACTGGATGATGCCCAGTGTGACCTGCGCATTGCCAACCATCCCCACGCCAAAGATATTCAACAGTGAGAAAAACACCAGGATGGCAATAGCCGCCGGTACGATGGGGATAGCCGGAACCAGAATGTTCAGCGAAAGCCCAAACCCCACCGCCGAAAGCGCTGCAAAGAACGTGCTGGAGAGGCAATCCATCGAACCCACCAGAAACGACAATAAGCCATTGCCATAAGCCTCGCGCACGTAGGTCATCGCGCCACCGGTCTCCGGGAAGGACGTCGCCATTTCAGCATAGTTGGCGGCGATCACGTAGGTCACCAATCCCGCGAGAAACAACGCCAGCAGAGTCGCCGGCCCGGAGAGCGCCGCCGCTTCGCCGGTCAATACGAAAATTTGCGCGCCGAGCGTGCCAATGGTCCCCAGCATCACCAACTGGACCAGGCTCAACTGACGCTTCAGTTTACGCTTGCTCATATATCCTCTATCTTGACAAAGTTTGTTGATTTGCCACGGCTAACAGGGGTGAATCAATCTAACCGGATATTCTACCACCATTTAGCGAGTATGGAGAATAAGCAGGGCTATCGCATTTGACCGCGCCCGGCAACTGAATACGGCCTAAAGGCCGGGGATAAGAGGGCTTTTTGTGGCGGGGCGAAGCCCCGCCACAAAAAGCCCCCCTTAAAAACGCCGCTTTAGCGGCAACACAAGCAGCCTGACGGGCAGGAGTTTTCGAAATGCGATAGCCCTGGGAGAATGAGCTTACAAGCGCGGACGGTAACGATAGGACAGCACTTCCCCCGGTAGGAAGAGATAGGCGCAGACGATGCCCGCAAACAAGCCTCCCAGGTGCGCCATAAAGCCGACACCCTGACTGTACAGCAATCCCAGCGCCTGGAGTTCCTGTTCCAACAGAGCGCCGCTCATATCCGACACCAGCATATACAACATAAAAGCCCACACCGGCAATTTGATAGGGATCGGAAGCAGAAAGACTATCACCAGCGTGCGGATGCGCTGGTCGCTGTACAGGAACATATACGCGCCCAACAATCCCATAATGGCGCCGCTCGCGCCCAGGCTGGGAATCCACCCTTGCGTGAGGGGCAAGGCCAGCTCACTCATCACACTGACGAGGCTTGACACAAAAATGCAGACCAAATAGAACGAGGCGAATTTCCACGAGCCGATCAAATCTTCCACCTTACGCCCGAAGAAGAACAGGTAGAACATATTCCCCAGCAGATGCGACCAATTTGCGTGGAGGAAGGCCGACGTAATCATACTGAGCGCGCCCAACCCCACGCCTTCCCGGATCGCGGCGGGGACTTCCATAAGATACCATTTAAATTGTTTCCACATTTCTTCACCCACCAACGGCGGGAGCAAGAGGTGAAAGACGATGTGAATGCCAATGTTGATGGCGATGAGCGTCCAGGTCATCAGCGGGAAGCGTTTCCCAGGCCCGCGTTCATCGCGGAGGGGCAGCAAGAAAACAAAGGACAACAGGAAATTAAGCATGAGAAGCAGCAACGCGCCCATACATTACCCCTTGGCTAGAATAAACGCGAAAGCGGCCAACCACAGCCCGGCTCCGACCAATCCAACGGCCCATTTCGAGCCTTGCTGCGTCAGCCCTTCTTTCCCACAGAGCGCCACCATCCCCGGATTCTGCGGCAACTCTGCCGCCGAAGTCCACAGATATGCACCCACTGCGCCAAATAGCAGTGCCCACCACGCCGGGAAGCTGATTTTCAGGGCGGAAAGCTGCGCGTTGGTCCACGCCGATAGCCCTAACGGCAGAAAGAACCCGATGATTCGTCGCGTGACTTCACCCCAACCCTGTTGTAGTGAGTAGGACTGCGTCGGTTGAATACGTTTGATTTCCTGACGCGCCGCTTGCCCCAGTTGCGTCTCCGGCTGCGTCAAGGCGACCGCCCGCTCGCCGTGCGCCGTTGCGAGGGGCGTCTTGCCCTGCGCGTGGTACAGGCGCGCCAGGGCCAGGTGCGCCGGCGCGTGTTCCGGGGCCAGTTTTGCCACTCGCTGCAAATATCGCGAAGCCATCTGTGAAGCGCCGTCCTGCGCCAGATACACCTGCGCCAGCGCGAACAATACGTCGGGATGTTCTGCGGCCTTTTCCAGCGCCTGTTGATAAATCGTCCGTGCCTCATCCAACAAGCCCTCGTGTTGGTAGAGTGCGCCCAGTCGAAGGTAGGCCGTTGCGTCCATGGGGTGCTTTGCAATGAGTTGCTCGTAAATAGCCGCCGCCCGCGTCGAATTTCGGAGCGCTTCATAAAGCGCTGCGACAGCGGCGAGATAGTCGGCATTATCCCCGGCAGCCGCCTCGACGAATGGCGTGATCTCTGCGGCCACAAAAATGCGGGAATGATCCAGGTAAGCCTGCGCCAGCGCCAGGTAGTAAGCCGCGCCGGTGCGAAAATCGCCCAGGGGTTCATTGCACACCGGGCAGGTTTGCGCGCTCACATCGGTGTATTCCCCACAAGCCGGGCAGGCGATGACGAGCAGCAATCCACAGGCAGGACAGGTTTTACCAGAACGCGGCAGGACTGCGCCACAGCCGGGGCAGTGTTCGCCGACTTCTGCTGCCTGCGCGTTTAACCACTTCAGGCCGGCTTGCGCCGCCGCATTGGTCGGATCAAGCGTGAGAACGTTCTCCAGGCAGGGACGCGGGTCCCGCATGGTCTGCACAACCCCGCTTAACCACAGCCACGCCGGCACATTATTTTCATCCAGCTCGGTGACGCGCGTGAGGAGACGCCGCGCCTCCGCTGTTTGCCCGGCCCGCGCCGCAGCAATGCCACGTTGTAAAAGCTGGGAAATAAAATCCATGCTGCCTACTACCCCGCTGGTTGACAATTGAAACACCGGCTTGTGGATGTGCAATCTGAAAATAGCGAATAGCAAATGGCGAAGTAACGCGAACTTCAGTTTGCCGGTTTGCTAACGGACAACCTAACGGTTGTGTTACATGTTCATCCAACCGCCGGTACACCACCGGTTAATGAGAAATTCCCTTTAAAAAACAGGCCGGTGAAGCACCGGCCTGTTTTTAAGTGTATCCCAACAACCCTAAGGGGTGTATTTGCGCATCATAATGGGCATATAGAGCTTGCGGAATAGCACCTCAATATCAAACTCTGCGTGCTGGTTGTCATAATAGATGTCCGGCCCTGACGCTCCGATTTGAGCCGTATTGTGCAACGTACGTCCCGGCTGCCCCTGCACCGTGATCGTGATCGTGGCCTGGCCGACGTCATCCGGAGCAATCATAGGGATTTCCCAAACGACCCGGGTGTTGTTGAAAACGGTGGTGGTCACCGGCACGGCGCCTACCGCAACGATATTGGAGGGCAGCGTGTCGGTCAGCAAGACATCCTCGGCCGGCATGTTCCCTCGGTTGGTATACTCCAGAGTGTAGACCGCCGTGTCATAAAGATAGAGTTGTTCAGGCGCGCCGGTCTTGGTTAAGTTCAAAATGGCCCCTTCAGAAATGACCCGCGTGACAAACAATTCGGTTTTGGGTGTCAGCTTGTCGCCAACTACCATTGCCGTGTTCGTAATCACGCCAATGGTGTCCGGGGACGTCACCACCACGGAGGCCGTCCAGATTTCCCCCACGTCCAGCGCCCCCACCGTCCAGCGCATCAGCGTGGATATCGTTTCAACCGGCGCGGGCGTGACCGATTGATAAATCACATTGTCCGGCAACATATCCAGCACCGAGATATTTTCGATGGGCACCTCGCCGGTGTTTTCGCAACGCAATTCATAGATTAACTCGTCTTCTTTCAGTACCACGGAATACCCTGTCTTGCTAAATGTCAATTCACGCACGGCCGGGGCAACAACGGTATGCAGTGAAGTATGTGTCGGAGTAACGCCATCGGCAGTGACGATCGCGTGGTTGTATAGCTCGGCAAAATCATCCCGCACCCAGCCATAGATGATGATCTCCTTAGGGGTGGTATCTGGCCCCACCGACGGCGCTTCGAAAATCATAGTTCCGTTGACATAACTATCATAGACTGGATAGGTACTGATCACATCTATGCCGGCTGGCAGGAAATCGTACAAACGCACGTTGAACGCCTGTGATCCGGGATTGGTGTTGGCGTAACGCAGCGTATAAATCACAGTCTGGCCCGGCCGGGGCGAAGGCTTGTCAATTTGTTTGGAAATCGTCAAAATTGGATTCCCTATCGGACTGTCAAAAGTCAACAGCGCCGGCGTCATAGACGACGCTTGCAACTGGGTTGTGGGCATTCCCCACGCCAGCGCCAGCCACAATCCAACCAACCCGCCCAAGATCAGCCAGGTTTTCAAAGCATGGTTTCTTTTTTCGGGTAACATAAGCTCTCCTTTCAATATGGCTCAAGATTTAAAAATACACCCCCGCTTATGCGCGGGGGCGTCCTTCAACTACTGACCCATACCAACTGACCGTTAGGCTGCAGGGGCCTCGGCAACAGAAGCGGCAGCTTCACCACCCGAAGCCGCCCCTTCATCCTTATGTGCGAACCGAGTCTTGATTTGCGCCTGTCCTTCCTCAACCAGCGTTTTGGTCTGTTCCTGAAGCTCCTTGGCGCGTTCCTGAAGGTGCTTGGTCGCTTCATCCATCTTGGTGCGCGCCTCAGATAACAACTGCTCCGCCTTGGCGCGCGCCTCGTCGGCCTTCTGCGTGGCCTGTTCGCTGAGTTCCACGCTCTTGCGATGAATCTGCTCGCGGGTCTCCCCACCGGACTGCGGAGCGAAAAGCATCCCCACCGCCGCGCCGATCAGTCCGCCGACAAAGAACCCCATCAAAAAGACCCCAAATTCATTTTCCTGATTGGACATCCTGTTTTCCTCCTGTTTGTTTTTGACGTGAATGTGGGCGAGTATTTGAGACCACTGCGAGCACATCCCCAGTGACGCGCTGGGCCGCTGCCGCAAATCCCGCCAACCTGATAAAAGGTGACACCATATTGTGGCTGACAAACTCCGTCGTCCCCCGGACGGTGGACGCCGTGTCATTTACCGATCGCAACAAGGGCTGCACCTCGTCGCGCAATACCTGAATCAACATTTGGACCTGGAAGATCAGCAAAATCGCCGCCAGTCCGATCACAAACGTTTCGACGGCGACAAAGACGATAGCAATATCGCGGATGATGGTGGTGGCCGCGGGGAAGCTCGCCATCAAGACGACGGCGGCAATCAACAAGAGCAGGAACACAATGCCTGCCACAATAATGATCAATTGCGTGCGTTTAGCCGCCTTTTCCGCAGCGATTTGCGATTCCAGCGTGGCAGCATCTTGAACGGGGGTACTCACCGGGGCCGGCGTCTCTGGCGCGGCAGTTGGTTTTTCCGGGCGAACGGTTGATGTTTCAGGTGGCATTAGGTCCTCCTTCTCCGGGGCAAGCCCTGAACGAACACAAATTCATTATACCACGCGGATAAAAAAGAAACAAGGCAAAAGCGAGAAAGCGAACAAGCGAATAAGCGAGTGGGCGAGATGTGCTGGATGAGGGTGTGGTGCGCTGCGATCTCCAATTTGGCCTTCATGCAAAATTGCCTTATACTCAAGGCCATCCGTATGATATTGATTGATGTAATCTTCGACAACATCGGAACTTGCCTGACAGGCCGAAGAGGTCGCTTGTTTTTCCCCCTTCTTGCGCTGTGCTGGCTCGGATTTGCGCTGCGCGTTTACCGTCTGGACGCGCAGTCTTTTTGGTTCGATGAGTGGTTGAGCTTCGATCTGGCCCGCGCACCGTTGCTCTATGCGCCCGCAACGATTGATCGTCCCCCGCTATACTACGTACTGCTGCACCTCTGGATCAGGATCGCCGGCGTCTATCCTTTCACGTTTCGCTTCTTTTCGGCCTGCTGCGGTGCGTTGACCGTGCCATTGTTTTACCGGTTGGGGCGGAAGACGCTGGGATGGCAGGCGGGTATGTGGGCTATGACGCTGGCGGCGCTTTCCCCGTTTTGCGTCTACTACGCGCAGGAAGCCCGCACTTACACGCTGACGTTGACCCTGATCCTGGCCTCGAATTGGGCGCTGCTCGCATGGCTGGACACAGGCCGGAAGCGCACCCTGGCGCTGTACATGGCAGTGACGCTGGCGTGCCTGTACACGCACTACGTCGCGTTGCTGATCCCGGCGGCGCAAGGCCTCTTCGTCTGGCTGAGCCGCCCCGGTAAGCAGCGCCATCTTCAATGGCTGGCTGCGCTGGCCGCGATTGGCGCAGCGTTTGCGCCCTGGCCGCTGCACGTCTGGACGCACATGGCGGAACTGGCCCACCCGGCCACGGATATGCTCATCTACACGCCGATGCCGCCGCTCCAACGCGCCGCGCACATCTTGTGGACGACGCTGGTGGAGTTCAGCGTGGGGCGCACGGTGAGCGGCCCGGCGGCCATCGGCGGCGCGCTGCTCTTCCTGTTCCTGGTTATTTTGGGGCTGCGCCCGGTAGACGCGACGCCCCAGGCGCAGCGGTTTCTCTCTTGCACGTTGGCGCTGCCTGTGGCGGTGCTGTTGCTTTTGCCGCGCACGACGGTATATTTTTCGCCCAAATACCTAAGCGTGGCGCTGCCCGGATTCTACTTGCTGGCCGTTGCCGGCTTGCAACGACTCCGCCGCGACGCGCCCTGGCTTTTTGTTCTCTGCCTCGCGCTCGTATTGCTCGCGTGTGCGTGGAGCTTGGGAGATTGGTTTTTGCATAGTCACGACAAAGTGGCGTAAGTTAGGCGCGACATCCCTGTCGCGGGAAGGCAGACACGCGGAAAGGATTCCGCGCCTACTGAGAGGGAGGTTTAATGAAAAACCACAAACAACGAGACATTCTGTTCGCGCTGGCGTTGACACTGGGTGTGGGGCTGTTGCTCTATTTCCTTGCTCGCCCGGAAGAAACGCCCCGGATCGTCAGTGACCCACTGCACGCGAGCTGGTGGGATAGTTTCAACACGGATGATCAGATTGCCGGGACGGCGGGTGCGCCATTCAACCCGGATGGTATCCAGCTTTCGCGCATCCACGACCTGGGTGTGCCGGTCGCTGGCGCGGATCGTATAGAAGCAGCCACCTTGGCCTCTGATGGACGTTTGTTTGGGATGGCTCGTGACTATGGTACGTGGTATCTCTTTGTTTACGACTCACTTAGCCGGGAGATAACAAACCTGGGGATCATGGCGGAACAAGCTTACCTATACGGTCCCTTGCTCATCAACTTCAACCGGCATGAAGCTTATATTGGACTGAGTTGTTGGTACGATACCTGTGCCAGCCATCTTTTAGTTTATAATTTCCAGTCAAAAGAAAGCCGACATATTTTTCTGAGTTTCGCGGACGAAGATAGCTGGGTGCGGAGTCAAGTCATCACGACAGATGGCTTGATATATGGCATGGCCGATAGCCATCTTTTTAGTTATGACCCCGAAACTGGTAAGATGAGTGATCTGGATATAGTGGGCAATGAATGGAGTGACGTCCAACAGATCATCATAAGTACAGACGGGAATTTATATGGTTACACAGAGTATGAAGGATGGTTCGAGTACCAACCATCTACCGGCACCATAATCTGGATTATGGAATGGGCAGAGTATCAGGACCGTCGAATGACACAAGACTCTGATGGAAAAATCTATCTACTCAACAGCTATAACCGTACACTTTACACCTACGATCCCAAGACTAACACGGTAACTGAGATTAAGGTGGACTGGGGTTATTTGTCACGGCTTCTTGGATTCGATGACCATAATGCTTTGTATGGCCAAAATGACAGAGATAGACCTGATCAGTTGTTGCGTTACAACCTTGATGAAAAGACTTCCATCGTTCTGGAAAACTTAGAGCCAGGTTATGAAAGTCTGGTTGCCGACGTAGGTGGTCGTGTCTACCTTTATCGCAACAAGTGGAGCGATGATTCCACACATCTGGCGGTTTACGAACCCAATGCGTTTATCTCAAAGGGTGTTCTAACTTCAACCCTCATTCAACCTCACGCATTGATGGTGACACACACCGTTCTCAGTGGGGGACCTGCCCTGGCCTGGGGTAACGATGGCGCACTTTACGGGGTAAGCAGCGGGGTGCCCGGCATCATACGCTACGATCCGCAAACCCTGGAATCTACGGCGTTTATCAGTCTCCCTCTGGCGAGCGGGTGTTTGCGCTGCGGAGCACAGACCATCGCCACTGATTCGACAGGGCGAGTGATCGCCGGTATTGGAGGGACTTCTGGAACGCGGGATCCCTTTGCCATGTTGATGACTTACGATTCTGAACAAAATACTGTCATCACAGTCACAATCCCGGTTTCAGGGGCCAGCGTAATGAGAACACTGGTCACTGCGTCAGATGGCAGCCTGTACGGCAGCTTTGGAGGCTATTTCGGCTATTCTGATGTGACATTGAAAGAGCATTTAGTCAGATATGATCCCAACCTCAGCGCAGTCATAGACCTGGGTACACCTTTTACCAACACCGATTGGAGCACTCAGGCGTTGGTTGTGGCCCCGGACGGTAAAGTCTATGGCGGCGGGGGGCCCAAGTGGATCGTAGACACATATTATTTCAGCAGGGCAGCTTCTCCGGGTTCGCGGTTGTTTGTTTACGATCCAGCAATACAAACTTTCAACTATCCCGGCTCAGATGAAGTCTCTATTAGCCGAGTACGCACTCTGTTGTCTGGGCCTGATAGCAAAATTTATATCGGAATGGAAATGGGGGGAGAAAAAGAGTTCCAGGTCTACGATCCTGCTACGGGTCAATGGACTTATTGGGACATAGGCGAAAATGGCAGCCCCAGTATCGTCGCCCTGACCTGGGGAGCTGACGGCCTCATCTACGGCAGTACCGCGATGCATGTATTTACCTATGACCCACGCCATCCTGACCAGCCTCCGGTCATCATCGGCAAACTCAACAAGGCTGGGTTTACCGAATTGGTTGCTGGCTCAAATGGTGTGATCTACGGCGCCATTGGCTCGTACAGTTCTTTCGATTCCAGTCCCCCAGAATTAATCGCCTTCCGCACCGACTGCGCTGCCGGGCGCATCGGCGCGTGGGAGCGCGTGACGTGGGAAGCCGACACCCCGCGCGGCACGGACATCAGCATAGACGTGCTGGATGAGAAGGGCACTGTCCTCATGCGGGACATCCGCAACGGCGGCTCGCTGGCGAGCATTGACCCGCTGATTTATCCGAGCGTCCGCCTGCAAGCCACGCTAACCACCCGCAACCCGCAGGTGTCGCCCGTGCTCAAAAGCTGGCAGGTGGAATATACGTTTGAATGTCAGCAATGATCATCGTCGCCCATAGATGCCGCTTCATAACATCCTCAAAAAAAAACTTCACGGCCCTAAAGGTTGTCAAACCCTTTAGGGCCGTGAAGTGACTATAGTTGAGTGTTACGCCACCGCAAACCCCGTCAACGGGCGGACATCGGGCGGCTGGAAGGCCAGCACAATATCCTCTTTGGGGATGCCGGCTGCCAGCAAGTCCGGTGTGATGCCGTGTTCCAGCCAATCCTCTTCAATCCACAACTTGTCATCCCGCAACCGAACATACACCGTTGTGCCGCGAATTCGCCGCTGTTGGTCCCAGCCGGTCGAAACCAACATATAGTGGTCATGCTCCGTGTCGGCGACCACTTCGGTTTCCTTGCCCGGCCTAGCAGAACGGTTAATCACGTCGGCGTATTGCGTAAGAATTTGCCGGATGATGTGCCGATAATGAGTTAATTTGTCCATACAACCACCTCCTCTTGCGCCAGATTAACCACAATTAAGGCCATCTTATTCCGTTGCACCAGCAATTGAATAGCTTTGCGGGCGAAGACGTTTTCGTAGACGGGTAGACTAACCGCCAGATATAAATGGCGATCTGGTTCAACGGCTTCCAACAGGCTTTGATAGAGCACATATTGTCCCAAGGCTTCTTCCATTGCGTGGATGACCGAAGGCGCTATAAAACTTTTGATCTCCACCGCAATTTTCTGTCCCGCCCGTTCTGCCGCGATCACCCGCTCTGCACCCAGATCGACAAAAACCGTCGTGTCCTCATATTCCAACGTGTAAGGATCGTGAGTGATCGTCCACCCATCTTTGATCAAAGCATTTCTAACGGCTGTATGAATGATGTCTCTTGTGGGCATATCTTCGCCTCTCTATTTAAAAGTATATACCACGTTGCAATCTGGACAAGCAAATAGGGCGAGTTGCCAAATCGCCCTACAGGCAGCGCGATTTGGAAATCGCGGCTACAACACTCCCCGCAAATACCTTCCCGTATACGACTCCCCCACCGCCGCCACCGCCTCCGGCGTCCCTTGCGCCACCAGCCGCCCGCCGGCGTCGCCGCCGTCCGGCCCCAGGTCAATGATCCAGTCCGCGGTCTTGATCACGTCCAGGTGATGTTCGATCACCAGGACGGTGTGCCCCGCGTCCACCAGGCGGTTCAGGCTCAAGAGCAGCTTCTCGATGTCGGCGGCGTGCAGGCCGGTCGTCGGCTCGTCGAGGATGTAGAGGTTGTGCGCGCCGTGCTTCATCTTCCCCAGCTCGTGCGCCAGCTTGACGCGCTGCGCTTCCCCGCCGGAGAGCTTCGTCGCCGGGTGGCCCAGCTTGAGGTAGCCCAAGCCCAGGTCGCGCAGCGTGCGCAGTTTGTGGGTGACGCTGCGCGGGACGTCTCGCGTCTCCTCGAAGAAGGCCACCGCCTCCTCGATGGAGAGGTCCAGCACGTCGGCGATGCTCTTGCCCCGGTACGTCACCTCCAACGTCTCGGCGTTGTAGCGCGCGCCCTTGCACACCGGGCAAATCGTCTCCACGTCGGCCATGAACTGCAAGTGCGTGTTCAGGTAGCCCTCGCCCGCGCACTCCTCGCAGTGGCCCTCCTTCACGTTGAAGCTGAAGCGCGACGCCGTGTACCCCCGCGCCTGCGCCTCCTCCGTCTCCGTGAATAGGCGCCGGATCGCGTCGTACACGCCGATGTACGTCGCCGGGTTCGAGCGCGGCGTGCGCCCGATGGGGGACTGGTCAATGTTGATGATGTCGGTCACGTACTCCACCCCTTCCACGGCGCGATGTTTGCCCGGCAAGACGCGGTGGTCGTGCAGCGCAGCGTAGAGCTTCTTGTAGAGGATCTCGTGGATGAGGCTGCTCTTGCCGCTGCCGCTCACGCCCGTCACACAGATGAAGAGGCCCAGCGGGAACGTCACATCGAGGTCGCGCAGGTTGTTCTCCCGCGCGCCGCGGATCACCAGGTTGTGCCCGTTGGGACTGCGGCGGACTTCCGGCAGGGAGATGCGCGCCGCGCCATCGAGATACTGCCCCGTGAGCGAGGCCGGATCGCGCAGCACAGCGTCCACCGGGCCGCACGTCACCACCTCGCCGCCGTGTTCGCCCGGCCCCGGCCCCATCTCGATGAGGGTGTCGGCGGCGCGGATGATGGCTTCGTCGTGCTCCACCACCACCACACTGTTGCCCAGGTCGCGCAGGCGGTGCAGCGTCTCCACCATCTTGCGCGTGTCGTAGGGATGCAGGCCGATGGTCGGCTCGTCGAGCACGTACAGCATCCCCATCAGGTCGGAGCCGATCTGCGTGGAGAGGCGGATACGCTGCGATTCGCCGCCGGAGAGCGTGTTCGACGGGCGGTTGAGCGTCAGATAGTCCACGCCGATGTCGAGCAGCAGGCGCATGCGGCGGACGATCTCGCGGACGATCTGCGTGCCGGCCTCGCGCTTCTTCTCCGGGATGGGAACGGCTTCCAGGAAGGCGATGAGGTCGGCAAAGGCCATGTCGCCCAGTTCGTGGATGTCCTTCCCGGCGATGGTGACGAGGAAGCGCTGCGGCTTGAGCCGCTTGCCGCCACAATCGGGGCAGGTGTGCTCCACCATCACCTTCTTGAGCCACTCGTCCATCCAAGTGTTGTAGCGGCCCTCTTTGCGGTAGCGGCGGTAGTTGCGCTCGATAAAATTGATGATGCCCCCGAAGGACATCTCGCGCCCCTCCCACCGCTCGCCGGTCTTCGCGCCGGGCGGGATCACCACCGGGAACTTCGCGCCCTTCGTCCCGTAAAAGAGGAGGTCCACGATGGCCGGCGGGAGGTCTTTGAACGGCGTGTCGAGGCTGAAGCCGTAGGCCTGCGCCAGGCTGTAGGCCATCCGCCCGGACCAGGAGTTCTTGTCGGGATTGAGCGCCTCCTTCGCCAACGCACCGCCCGCGATACTGCGGTGCGGGTCGAGGATGAGCAGCTCCGGGTGGACGCTGCGATACGTCCCCAGCCCCAGGCACGTTACACACGAGCTGGAGCCGGACGGCAGGTTGAAGCTGAAGTACTGCGCCTCCATCTCCCCCTTGACCATCTGATGCTCCGGGCACGCCAGTTCTATGGGACGCAGATTTTCGCGGATGAATGCAGATTTTTCTGTATTTATCTGCGTTACTCTGCGTTCATCTGCGTCCAAAATATGGATGCTGATGAAACCCTCTCCCAGTAGCAGACCGTGTTCGAGGGAAGCGAGGATCTGCTTGTCTTTGCCCGGATGGATGGCGAAGCGGTCTACGATGACATCAATCTGGTACGTCGTGTCCTCGTCCAGGTCAACGGCCTCGCTGAAGTCCACGAAGCGGCCGTCAATGGTGGCGCGGCGGTAGCCCCGCGTGCGCACCTCGTCGAAGAGGTAGGCATAGTCCTCGCCGTAAATTTTGAAGACGGGCGCGCGCACTTCGACTTCTGTCCCGGCGGGGAGCGTGAGCAGGTGGGCAAGCATCTGCTCCGGGCTGCGTGTGGGGACTTCCGCGCCACAGTACGGGCAGTGCGCCACACCGATCGTCGCGTAGAGCATCCGCAGGTAGTCGTAGATGTCGGTCATCGTGCCCACCGTCGAGCGTGGGTTGCGCACGCCGGTCTTCTGCTCGATGGAGATGACGGGCGACAATCCATAGACAAAGTCCACGTTGGGTTTCTTGAGCTGCGCGATGTACTTCTTCGCAAACGTAGACATAGACTCCAGGAAGCGCCGCTGCCCCTCAGCGTAGACCGTGTCAAACGCCAGCGACGACTTCCCCGACCCGCTCACCCCGGTGATCACCACCAGTTGATTGCGCGGAATCTCCACCGTGATATTCTTCAAGTTGTGTTCTTTGGCGCCTTGCACCGTTATGGTATCTCGCATTTTTCTCCTCCTAACGTCTTTTTGATACGTGATGCGTGATACGTGATTCGTCACGCATCACGCATCACGCATCACTGCCAGTCTGCTGGCCCGCGATCATAGTAGTACGCCGGCTCCTCCACCGTCACCTGGCTCTTGCGCGTCAAGTGTATCGGCGACGCGAGCTTCTCGATGAAGCCATGATCGGCCAGCCAGTCGTAGATGAAGCCCAGATCGTGGGTCTGCACCTTCTTGGCGAAGTGCGTGTTCAAGTCGGTGGCGGTGCGCGGGCTGTCTTCCTCGCCCAGGTAGTCGAGCACCGGCGCGAAGAGCGTCTCGGCGCGTTCCACCAGGTAATCGTCAAGCTGCTTGAGCGCGCCCGCGAGCACCGGCTCCGTCTTCGGGCCGTCAATCAAGTCCAGGTAGACTGTCCTGAAGAAGTCCGGGTTGAGCTTGAGCGCCTGGTCGAGCGCCTCACGGCCCGGTGCTTCGCCGCTGAGCACCACCTCGACGCGGGCCAGGGTGTTGGCGGCGTGGAGCGTCCACAAGAAACTGTAGTGGACATCGTGCTTGGCGTAGAGCCACTTTTGCGCCTTCTCCAGCGGGTAGAGCACGTCCGCCACGGTGCGCAGCAGTTGGAAAGGCCGGTCGCGCTCCCCGATCCGCGCCGACTCGGACAGCCATGCCGCAATGGACTCGTCCTTCGTGAAGAGCAGCCGGAACTGCGACCACACCGAGTGCAGCACCGAGCCTTGCAGCGTCCCCTCCAGCGCGCGCTTGAAGGCGTTGCGCGGGTACAGCGAAGCGAAGACGTTGATGCCCTCCGTGGTCATCCAGGCGTGCTCCGGCGCGCGGTTCTGCGGATCGTCGCGCAGCACGATCATCAGGTCAATGTCCGACTTCTCCCACGGCTCGCCGCGCGCCAGGCTGCCGTAGAGCACCGCCGCCAGGACGTAGTAGTCGGCCTCCAACTGCGCCGTCAGCTTGTCCAGCGCGGCCCAGTAACGCGCCTTCACCTCCTCTTGTTCTTTCATACCTCAAACTCCTTTGACCATAACTGGATCGCCAGCATCTTGCCGGCCTCCATGCCGTCAGGACGACGGCGTTCCCATGTGAGCTTGTCCACTGCTATAGGACACGCGCGCCAGAAACGTGACATCCCTACGTGGCGGGATGTGTAGCCGCGACATCCCTTTCCCACTGTATGACGCGATTTAGAAATCGCGGCTGGGTGCGTTCCAAATTTAGGGCAAAGGGGGGATAATGGGAGGCAAAAACCCCGGAGGAAACGATGAATACTGACCCGAAACGCCCTAGCCCCGGTGCCGTGAAGCGCGCCTTGCTAGAAGAAGCGGAGAGCCTGATCGATGAAATGCTGGAGTGGCAGCAACACCACCCGGACAGTGATTTTGACGGGATGGAAACCCAAGTGCAAGAACTGCGGCGGCGGTTTGGGCAAAAATTAGTGGAAAGGCTGTTGGAACTCCAGGAACAACGGCGACCGGCGGCGCCGCCAGTGTGTCCGGATTGTCAGCGGCCCATGCGGTACAAGGGCATGGTGGGACTGACCTTCGAGAGTTTCTTGGGGGTGGTAGAGGTCGCGCGGGGATATTACTATTGCCGGGCGTGTCAGAAAGGGCTCTGCCCGTTGGATGGGCAGTTACACTTGGCGGAGCATTGGAGTGGCCAAGTGGCGCGGGCGGTGACGTGGCTGAATGGGCAGACGCAAACGTATGGGGAAAGTGTGGCCATCGTGGCCGAACTCACCGATGCACGGATTTCCAAGAGTAGCAGTTGGCGGGTGGTGCAAACCTACGGCGCGCGGATCAAAGCTGAGTTGGCACGAGAGGAGGAGCGCCTCAAGGCGCAAGCGCGGGAATGGAGCACCCCCGGTGGGCCGCCCGCGCCGCACGCCCGGATGGGGGTGGCCCTGGATGGCGGGTTAGTGTGTCTGCGCGGCGAAGGCTGGAAAGAATTCAAAGCTGGGTGCGTTTTTGACGTCGCGCCGCGGCGGCAGCGCGACCCGCGCACCGGGGATGTGGAGAGCTACGGCCACGCGGTCAACTTGAGCTACGTAGCCCATCTGGGTGAGCCCGGCCCGCTGGGCTGGCAGGTGTGGACCGAAGCCCACCGGCGCGGGTGGCGGGCGGCCCCAGCGGGGCAGGTCGTGGGCGATGGCGCGGCCTGGGTGTGGGGGATCCGGGATGACCACTTCCCGGATACGGAAACGGTGGTGGACTGGTACCATGCCACCGAGCACCTGGGCAAGGCCAAGCAACGTTTGTTCGCGGCCGAGACCGCCGCCGGTACCCGCTGGTACAATGAACTGGAACTGGCGCTCTACCAAGGGCATGCTGACCGCGTCGCGCAGCGCATCACCCAGGCGGCGCAAGCCCTGCCCGAACCCGCCCGGGAGGAAGTCCTGCAACAGGCGCACTATTTCACCCAGCAGCAACACCGGATGCACTATCTGGCGCTGCGGAACGACGGCTGGGTGATTGGCAGTGGCATGATCGAGAGTGGCGTCAAACGTTTCAAAGCCCGCTTTGTGGGGGCGGGGATGCGCTGGAGTCGCGCGGGCGTGGAAAACCTCCTCCCCGTGCGCGCCGCCGTACTCAGTGGGGAGCAGCGCTTTGCGGAATTGTGGCAGCGCGCCTACGCGGCCTGAACTTGCCCATTTCCTGAAACGCACCCATCGCGGCATCGCGGCTACACAGCTTGTTTTGACGTGGGGATCGGTGTATAATCTTCCCAGGTTTTTCTCTCTTAATTAGTCCACACAAAGGAAGAAGATTATGTCCAACACACAAGAGATCATAGCCGTTTTGAATAAGACCCCACTTTTCCAAAGTTTGAAGCAGCGCCAGCTTGAAAGCCTGGCAACCCGCTTCGTCGAGCGCGAGTTCGCTACCGGGGATGCCATCGTTACTCAGGGGAAGGGGGGCGTCGGTTTGTTCATCATCGTCAGCGGCAAGGCGCAGGCGATTCGCACGCACGTTGACGGTTCGCAGACCGTGCTTAATCCACTGGGGCCGACCGACTTCTTCGGCGAGTTAGCGCTGCTGACCGACGCCACGCGCACCGCCTCAGTCGTTGCGACCGAACCCACCAACTGCCTCGTCCTCACCCAGTGGGATTTCTTGGGGATACTCCGCCAGGATGCCGACATGGCCGTGACCATTTTGCAGGAGCTGGCCGGGCGGTTCTCGCACGTCATGAGCATGATGTAATCACTCTGGCGCCATCTGTTGAATCAAACGTAAAACGTGAAACGTAACAACCTTGCGTTTCACGTTTTACATTTTATAAGATGACTTGTCACGGAACTGTGGTATACTCCGTAGACTTCACAGAAGTGCTACACCTCTCTCCCGCAATTGCGCGCACATTAACAACTCAATAGAACCCCTTTGCTTCGTTGGGCCGGGTCGGGCTTGCCCACCTGGGCAGGTCTTCTCATAAAAAAGGAGAACGCCTGTGGAAACGCGACATAAGTCTAACGAAGTCTTGGTTGAACGACTCTTACCGCACGCCAATGCGGACCCTGCCGACCGGGCTACGGCCTGGGAAGAATGGTACGCCACCGTCGGCGCGCCCTCGGTGCTGGCCTTCGTGCGCGTGCAGAACGACACGTCCGCGCCGGACGACGACATCCTGCAAGACGCCATCGTGACGGCCTACGAGGAGGTGGAGCGCGGCCGCTACGAACCGCGCGCGGGCATCCCCTTCACGGCTTACGTCAAGGGCATCGCCCGCAACAAGATCCGCGAGGCGCGGCGGCGGACATGGCGCTTCACGTCCATCGAGGAGACGCCGCCCTTCCTGTTGGAAAGCAGCGCGCCCCACCTGGAACGCGCCGTGGAACAGCACGAGCAGCTCACTCTATTGCGCGCCGGGCTGGCCCAGTTGCCGGGACTCCGCCGGCAAGTGCTGCTGGGCTACCTCGATGGACATAGCACGGAGGAGATCGCGGCGACGCTCAATATGACGGAAGAGGCGGTGCGCCAGCACAAGAGCCGCGCGCTGCGCAGCTTGCGCGAGATGGTCGTTTAGCCAGGACTGACCTGTAGGGGGATCTGGGCGGGCAAACAGGTTCCCGCTCGCCCAGACTTCCCTACCACGGTGATTAGTGATCAGGTATCAGGGATTAGGATAAGCTTCCCTGAGCTGATCCTTGATCCCTTATCACTCATCATTGTTAAGACGCGGCCCAACGCTAAAGCACAAAATTTAAGGTTCGGTCAACGGCTTTTGGACTTTGAAATTTTTCGGATTCAACCAGCCTTTTGGGGAATTGGAGAATCAAGAATCTAAGGCCAAATCCAAGATTTCCCGGATTGTACCCGGCTTTAAGCAATTCCAGGCTTAAAATTCCCGCTACAAAATGCTCGAAATCTTGGCAGAAATTCCCTGACACCAGCTTCAATGCTTCCATTTTAATTTTGGGAAATTCCCCGACTGCTTAAAAGGCCCAAATCCAGATTTTCTAGCTTAAACTTCTGAAATTTCCCGGATTTGGACAGCCTTTGAGAAAATCCAGATTAAACCGCGAAATCAAAAATCCGACCTTAAATTCTCCCAATTTGGCCTTTTATCCCGCGAATGAAAATGGGAACCTGCTCGTAAGATTCGCAGATAACCGGCTAAAATTAACCACAGGCGAACAACAAAAAACACGCAGACCTCAAGAGATCTGCGTGTTTTTATTTGGCAATGGCTTCACTGATGAAAGTCAGAACTGGAGGCAAAACCCTCTTGACAAAATACTCTTTATGTATTATCATAATGTCATATTATGACATTATGACTAAGGAGGTCAAGATGAAAACAATCCAGCACATTCAACGGGTTTACTATCTGATTTTGTCCCTGTTTTGGTTTGCCGTGGGACTACCGATGTCCCTCTCCGTGTTGCTGGCGCAGGCCCGCGGGCTGAGCCTGTTTGAAATCAGCCTGCTGATGGGCGTCTATTCCCTCACCATTGTGCTGCTGGAAGTGCCAACGGGCGGATTGGCCGACGCCATCGGGCGCAAAAAAGTCACGGTGATGGCCTACATCTGCACACTGCTAGGCTCGGTCGTCTTTCTGCACACCTTCTCTTTCCCCGTCGCGCTGGCTGCGTTTATTCTCAACGGCATAGCGCGCGCACTCACGTCCGGGGCATTGGATGCGTGGTTCGTGGACAGCCTACACGCCGCCGCCCCCCAAGTAGACTTGCAGGCCGCGTTGGCGAAAGCGGGCACATTGACACTGGCTGCGCTTGGAACCGGCGTTCTCCTGGGCAGCGCTCTGCCGCGTCTTTTCGCAACGTTGCCGCCGGATGGGACGGCCGTACTCACGCCGCTATCCATTCCACTGGCGTTGGCGGTCGGCGTTCAAGCCGTGTTGCTGCTCCTGACGGTGCTGCTGATCAAGGAGATTCGGCCCGCTACTGCCGCTGCCGGTTGGAAAGAGGGGTTCCGCCAGGTGCCGGGCATCATCCGCACCGGTGTGACCTTGACCCGCCGCAATCCCATCCTGTTGCGCTTGTTGGGGGCCTCCTTCGTCAGCGGCCTCGTCCTCATCAGTTTGGAAGCGCTCTGGCAGCCGCATTTCGCCGGGCTGTTGGACGGCGCGCAAAACAGCCTGCTCCTGGGACTGGTGATGGGTGGGAACTTTATCGCCGGGATGGTGGGAAACCAACTCGCCACACCGTTGAGCCGTTGGCTGCGCGAACGCTATGGGTTGGTCTGCGCTATCTTTCAGGGCTTGCGCGGCGTGTTACTCATCGCGCTGGCCTCTCAGACGCACGCGCTACCCGCCACCGTGCTCTTCTGGCTGGTCTATTTGAACATGGCCGTGGTCAACTCTCCGCACGCGACGCTGCTCAACCGTGAAATCCCGGCGCAGCAACGCTCGGCCATGCTCTCCATCGAATCATTGGTCGCCTACCTGGGTAGCATCATCGGCAGCACCGCCCTCGGCTACGTTGCCGAGCGAGTCTCCATCTCGGCGGCCTGGAGTATCGGCGGGGCCATTTTGGTGGTATCATTGGGGTTGTACGCGCAGATTGATGCAAAACAACCGCATCCTCTTGGCAAGCAGATTCAGGATGGGGCTTTGAACGTAGACCTTTGAACGCTCTGTAAATGTCTCAACGGATTGAACGGATTGAACGGAAAAATGTCCGTTAAATTCCGTTGAATCCGTTGAGAAAAACAATCTTCTTCATTGTCGGGGCTGCGCCCCCAGTTCGGTAACATTCTGAGGAATTCTATGACTAATCCGGTGACATTTTCGCGGCCCGTGAAAAAACAAACCCTGGCCGAACAGATGGCGGAGACCATCCGCGAGGCGATTCTATCCGGCGAGCTGGCGGCAGGCGCGGAGTTGCCCACCGAGCCGCAGCTCTGCGAGCAGTTCGGCGTCAGCCGCACGGTAGTGCGCGACGCCACCCGCATCTTGATGGCGCAGGGCCTGGTCAGCGTGGAACACGGGCGCGGTATGGCCGTGACACAGTCGCAGACCGAGGCTTTTGGCGACGCGCTGTTGATGGTGCTACGCCGGGCAGGGGCGACCGTCTGGGATGTGGAGCAGTTCGAGCAACTGCTTTTCCCAGAGGTCGTTGCGCTGGCGGCGACCGCGGCCACGGAGGCCGAAATCGCCGAGGTGCGCGCGCTGACCGAAGCGTATCTGGCGCTCTTCAGCGCGCAGCAGACGCAAGAACCGTCAGCCGTCGCGCAAGAGGCGTTGCGCCAAGTCTCCCAACGGCCCCTCCGGGCGATCTTTGACGCCACCCACAACCGGGTGCTGCAACAACTGGCGTCCCCATTGCTGCATCTGCGCAACCTCCGGCACTGGGAAGACACTGCGCATACCGGCGACGTCATCGCGCTAGAAAGCGGGTATATGCACGCTCTGGTAGAGGCGTTGGAGAGCCGCGACGCCGACGCCGCGCGGCGCGCCATCAGACGGCTGATGCAGCTTCCAGAATATGCCGTCGCCGCCATGCGCGCCACCCCGGTCGGCGAGATCCCCCTCATCTCTGAACCAATGCCCGCCCAAGCAACATCATAAAAAACACAAAGCCGGGTTTCTATGTGAGAAACCCGGTTTTTGTTGTTGCTATCAGGGTCACTGTCAATCTACTTCGATGTACAGCCGTCCCATCTGCCGCCACTGGCGCAGAAACGATGCTTCATCCTGCCAGGATAGGCCGTTCTGTTTCCAAAAGGTGGGCGGATCGGGCAGCCGAGTTTGGGCGGGATCCACAAAAAGCAACCCCTCCCCCGGCGTGTACCCAAAAACGATTTTGAAGTGACTCCACCCGTCATAGCGCCCTTTCCGCCAGCGCAGCGGCTCGCCGATGATAACCAGCGTGATCCGGTCATCCAACAGGTTACGTCGCAGCCGCTCCAACGTTCCACCTACCGCCCAGCGCGCCGCGATCCCGTGATCCCGCAAATACTGGACGATACCCCACGGAAACGTCGCCCACCGGCGGATGCGCGGTGGCGTCATCTGAAGCTTGGGGCGCGCAGATGGCCGCCAGCGATTCATCTCCTGCGCCACCGCCGCCCCTAAAAAGCGCGCCTCGCCGAGCCGGGCATTGGCCGCCATCGCCAGGCACGTCGGCCCGCAGTCGTTGGTCTCGCCCTGATGTTGGTGGTAGCGGTAGACGGGTGTGGCGAGGTGAAACTGCAACGAGGTTAGATCGGGCGCTTCAACCATAAACGTTGTTCCGCAATAACGAAAGAAAGATTAGGACGCAGATAAACGCTGATGAACGCTGATTAAAAAGATTATCTGCGTGAATCCGCCAAAATCTGCGTCCTGATGGCGTTTTCAAAATCTAAAAGCCCTTCTCCCCCACCGACACATGCACACATCCCCACGGCCCGTAATCCTCGCGGGAAACCGTCAGGCCGCGCGCGCGGAGCAGCAGCGCCTCATCGCGGATGTAATCGCCGAACAACTCCCACAGCCACGCCAGAAAGCGCGCCGCCGGGTTGCCGTCCGGCGGCACACCTGCATCCACGATGATCACCTTGCCGCCGGGTTTGACGACGCGCACCATCTCGTCCAGCGCTGCGTCGGCATCGGGGAAGGCGCTGAAGGCAAACGTGGAAAGCACGGCATCGAAGGCGCCGTCCGGCCAGGGGAGTGCAGTCGCGTCGCCCACGCGCAGGTCGGAGGTCAGGCCGCGAGCATCCAGGCGGGCGCGCGTTAGCCGCACCATGCCCGGCGCGCGATCCAGCCCGGCCAGCGTGTAACGCCCGGCCAACTCCGCGTGCAGCTTGCCGCTGCCAAAGCCGATTTCGAGGAGCCGCGCGCCCTCCGGCGGTAGAGCGCGCATCCCGCGCAGCCGCAGCCGGTGCGTCGTGTTGCCCGTGAACCAGTCCACCGCATCGTACAGCGCGGCCAACCGGTCGTATGCCACATCCCAGAATCGCCGCTGGAGCGTGGCCCGGTCGGTGCGGCGGCGCAGCCAGACGAGGGTGGCTAACATTCCAGCAAGGCCGAGGACCGCGAGCCAGAACCAGCCCGAACAAGTTCGGGAGTCCGGAATCCTCAACTTGTTGAGGGCTTTCACGCCAGAACCTTTGCAGTTTCCAGTTCCAGCACCTTCTGCAAGAACTGCCCTGTGTAACTCTCCTCCACCAGCGCCACTTTTTCCGGCGGCCCTTCGGCGATGATGTAGCCGCCGGCGTCGCCCCCCTCCGGCCCCAGGTCGAGCAGCCAGTCGGCGGTCTTGATCACGTCCAGGTTGTGCTCCACCACGATGACGGTGTTGCCCGCGTCGGTCAGGCGATGCAGCACGTCCAGCAGCTTTTGAATGTCGGCAAAGTGCAGGCCCGTCGTCGGCTCGTCCAGGATGTAGACGGTGCGCCCGGTGGCGACGCGCCCCAACTCCTTCGCCAGCTTGACGCGCTGTGCTTCCCCGCCGGACAGCGTCGTCGCGCTCTGTCCCAGCTTGATGTAATCCAGCCCCACGTCGTGCAACGTCTGCAACTGCCGGGAGAGGACCGGGTGCGCCGCGAAGAAACCCAGCGCCTCCTGCACGTCCATATCCAGCACCTCGGCGATGTTCTTGCCCTTGTAGCGGATTTGCAGCGTCTCGCGGTTGAAGCGCGTGCCTTTGCACTCCTTGCACGTCACCCACACGTCCGCCAGGAAGTGCATCTCGATGCGCCGCTGGCCGTGTCCCTTGCACGCCTCGCAGCGTCCGCCCTTGACGTTGAAGCTGAATCGCCCGGCGCCGTAGCCGCGCATCTTTGCCTCCGGCGTGGACGCGAAGACTTTGCGGATTTCGTCAAAGACGCCCACGTAGGTCGCCGGGTTCGAGCGCGGCGTGCGCCCGATGGGGTCCTGCGTGATGTCAATGACTTTGTCCAAATGCTCCAGCCCGTCCAGCCGGTCGTAAGGGCCGGGGCGCGTCTCGGCGCGATTGAGGTCGCGCGCCAGCGCCGGGAACAGCGTTTCGGCGACGAGGCTACTCTTGCCGCTGCCGCTCACGCCGGTGACGCAGGTGAACACGCCTAGCGGGAAACGCGCGTCCACCTGCTTGAGATTGTGCAGGCGCGCGCCCCGCAGGATGAGGCTGCCGTTCTGCGGCGTCCGCCGCCCGCCGTTGGGCGACGTGACCGCCAGCTCGCCGCTCAGGTAACGCCCCGTGAGCGACTCCGGATTCGCCGCAACCTCCGCCGGCGTGCCGGACGCGACGACTTCGCCGCCCAGAACACCCGCGCCCGGCCCCAGGTCTACGAGCCAGTCAGCGTCGTGCATCGTCTCGGCGTCGTGCTCCACCACGAGCACTGTGTTGCCCATGTCGCGCAGTTGCAGCAGGGTGTCGAGCAGGGCGCGGTTGTCGCGGGCGTGCAGACCGATGGACGGCTCGTCCAGGATGTAGAGCACGCCCACCAGTCCGCATCCGATCTGGCTTGCGAGCCGGATGCGCTGCGATTCGCCGCCGGAGAGCGACGGCGCGGGCCGGTCGAGGGTGAGATAGTGCAGGCCGACGTTGAGCATGAATTGCAGACGGTCGCGGATTTCCTTGAGGACTTCGCCGCCGATCTGCAACTGCTCCGCGTCAAAAATGCCGTACAGCCCCGTCACCCAGGCTTGCGCGTCGGAGATGGTCATCTGGCTCACTTCCGTGACCGTCTTGCCGCCGACGGTGACGCCGCGCGCTTCCGGGCGCAGCCGCGCGCCGCCGCACGCGGGGCAGGGCTGCTCGCTCATAAAGCTGCCGTACCAGCGCTTCGTGTACTCCGAGTGCGTCTGGTGGAACAGGCGTTTGATGTGGTAAACGATGCCTTTCTCCGTGCGGTTGCTCTCGCCCGACCAGGTGCTATCCTGCCCCTCGGCGTGAAATTCAAAGTGGATTTTCTCATTGCCCGAACCAAAAATGACGACATTGCGGAACGTTTCCGGCAAGTCCTGCCACGGCGTATCGAGGCTGACGCCGTAGTGCCGCGCCAGCGACTCCAGGTGATGCGTCTGCCACCGACTCTTCTTCTTGCGGATGTCGCCATACCAGCGCAGCGCGCCATCCATAATAGATTTTGTCGGATCGTGGACGATGAGCGCGGGGTCTACTTCCAGCTTCGTCCCCAGGCCGTTGCACTCCGGGCACATCCCCACCGGCGAGTTGAAGCTGAACAGCGCGGGCGACAGTTCCGGGAAGCTGATGCCGCAGTGGACACAGGCGTGGTGCTCGCTCAGCGTCAGCTCCTCCTTGTCTACCACGTCAATCACCACGACGCCTTCGCCGGCCTTCAGCGCGGTTTCCACCGAATCTATCAGCCGCGTGTGGAAGTCGCCGTCGCCGTTGGAAGGGACTTGCAGCCGATCCACGATCAGCTCAATCGTGTGCTTCTTGGTCTTCGCCAGCTTGATGTCGCCGGTCAGCTCGGTCGGCACGCCGTCTATGCGGGCGCGGACGTAGCCATCTTGCCGCGCCTGTTCGAGCACGTCGGCGTGCGTCCCCTTGCGGTTGCTGGCGATGGGCGCCATCACCTGGAAGCGCGTGCCCGGCGGCAGCGCGGCAAGCTGGTCGGCGATCTGCTGCGCGCTCTGCGACTGCACCTTGCGTCCACACTGCGGGCAATGCGGCTCGCCCACGCGGGCGAAGAGCACCCGCAGGTAGTCCATGACCTCGGTGACGGTGCCCACGGTCGAGCGCGGGTTCTTGCTCACCGCTTTCTGCTCGATGGCGATGGCCGGACTGAGGCCGCCGATGAAATCCACCTTCGGCTTCTCCATCTGCCCCAAAAACTGCCGCGCATAGGACGAGAGGCTCTCGACGTAGCGCCGCTGCCCCTCGGCATAGATCGTATCGAAGGCCAGCGATGATTTGCCGCTGCCCGAAACGCCGGTGAGCACTACCAGCGCGTTGCGGGGGAGCGTCACGTTGACGTGTTTCAGGTTATGTTGCTGCGCCCCACGAATAACGAGTTGATTCGGTTCCATACTACCTCCACGAATGGCAAGTTGCGAGTTAGGAGTTGCGAGTTGTGAATGGGGGAATTGGCAAGGGCTAAGTATACCACAGACAAGCAATCGAACAAATTTTCTATTTTATCAAAGTATAGCGGGAGAATATGACAGAGCGCGGCATATTTGAGATGCATTTTAAGGCTGCGTCAGTGTCACAAAGTCACCTGCGAATGAATTCGCAGGCTGATACCGAAAAACCCGTTAAAACGGGTTAAAAAGCAGTCTGGTGATGATACGCCGAGTGCGTTTTTAACGCACTTTGCATAGCAGCCGATGATTTCAATCATCGGTGCGCGAGCGGCGAATGTTGTATGACGTAACACGCTCTCTGCTATTGGCAATCTGGACGAATGAAGTAAACTCATGCGGGAAGTCAAATCATTCCAGAAAATACATGGCGTATAAATATGAAACGTGACACGTAAAACGTGAAACGTAATGATTTCACTGTAGAAGTCTTACGTTTTACGTTTTACGTTTCACCTCCACATTTTACGAAAGCGAGAGGCATCCCAATGAACTATCACGACGCACTGCGTTATCTTTACAGTCTGGTGGATTATGAGAAGCGCCGCATCGAGCGCTATTCGCCCCGCGAGTTCAAGATTGAGCGGGTGGAGGAGTTGTTGGAGAAGCTCGGCGCGCCGCATCGCGCCTACCCCACCCTGCACGTCGCCGGCACCAAGGGCAAGGGGTCGGTGTCGGCGATGCTGGCGACGATTGCGCAGACCGGCGGCTTGCGCACGGGTCTCTACACGTCGCCGCACCTGCACACCTACCGAGAGCGCATCCAGATTAACGGCGAGCCGATCAGCCGGGGACGCCTGGCGGAATTGCTCACCGAAATCCAGCCGGTGGTGGAAAGCATTGAAGGGCTGACGACGTTCGAGGTCACGACGGCGCTGGCTTTCCTCCACTTCGCCCGCGAAAAGATTGACCTGGGCGTGATGGAAGTGGGGCTGGGCGGGCGGCTGGACGCCACCAACGTGATCACGCCGGAAATCAGCGTCATTGCGTCCCTGAGCCTGGATCACACGAGCATCCTCGGCAACACCCTGGCCGAAATCGCCGGCGAGAAGGGCGGCATCATCAAGCCAGGCGTGCCGGTGATCAGCGCGCCGCAGCAGCCAGAGGCGCTGGCCGTGCTGGAAAGCATCGCTGCCGAACGGAACGCGCCGCTCACCTGCGTCGGGCGCGACTGGACGTGGACGGCGCAATCGCGCAGCATGACGGGGCAAACGTTGACTGTGCAGGCCGCCAGCCCTTCGGAGTTCGACGGGGACTATGAATTGAATCTGCTCGGCGATTTCCAGCAGGAGAACGCGACCGTCGCGGTGGCGGCCGCGGCGAATTTGTACGCGCGCGGCCATGCGTGGGCCAGCCCCGCGACGGTGCGCGCGGCGCTGTCGGGTGTGGTGTGGCCAGGCCGTATGGAAATCCTGAATCACGCCCCGCTCATCGTCGTGGATAGCGCACACAATCCGTACTCGGCGGAAGTCTTAGCGCGCTCGCTCCAGGCGTGGTTCCCGGAGACGCGGTGGCTGCTGATCTTCGGCGCATCCGGCGACAAGGCCATTGACGAGATGCTGCGCGCGCTGCTGCCCCTCAGCGCGCACGTCATCGTCACTCGCTCGTACCATCCGCGCGCGGCGGCGCCCGATGCGCTGGCCGACAAATGCGCTGAAATCGGCCACGGCGCGGAGATTGCGGTGGACCCGCGTCGGGCGTTGGAGCAGGCGTTCGCGCGCTGGCAGCCGGGATGGGGCATCCTGGCGACGGGGTCGGTGTTCATCGCGGCGGACGTGCGCGAGGCGTGGGCGCATCACGCGCAGCTTCGGCTGCCGGAGGGGGATTGGGTGGATGAACCCTGGTAAAGGCAGAAGTTTCACGCCAAGGCGCAAAGGCGCAAAGGAATTTAAAAAACTTAGCGACTTGGCGACTTGGCGTGAGCCAATAGGGGTTGGGGCGCTGCGTTGGATTTTGTTGCTATTGGTGTTGATGCCGCAGCCCGTGGCCGCGCGGCCGGCGGCGGGTGCGCCATCTCCCGATGCGCTGGCTGCCTTCTTTGATACGCGCATCCCGGCGCAACTGGCGCAGTACAATATCCCCGGCGCGGCGGTGGCGGTGGTGGCGGATGGGCAGGTCGTCTTTGCGCAGGGATATGGGTATACCAACAGCGAGACGCGCGCGCCGGTCGTCGCCGAGAAGACGCTGTTTCACATCGGCTCCGTGACCAAGCTGTTCACATGGACGGCAGTGATGCAGTTGGTGGAGCAGGGGAAGCTCGATCTCGACGCCGACATCAACACTTACCTGTCGGCCATCCAGTTCCCGCCGACGTTCTCGGAGCCGATCCGGCTGAAGCATTTGCTCACGCACACCACGGGCCTCGAAGACCGCCTGAGCAACCTGCTGCGCATCAATCGCTACGACGGGCTGGCGCTGGAAGACTACATCGTCCGCCAGCAGCCGACGCGCGTCTGGCCGCCGGGTGAACTCATTGGCTATTCCAACTATGGCGGCGCGCTGGGCGGCTACATCGTTCAGGAAGTGTCTGGTATTTCTTACGAGCAATACGTAGAAGAAAACATCTTTGCGCCGCTGGGAATGCAACGCAGCAGCGTCCGCCGGCCGGTGGCGCCGGAGTTAGAGGCCGATGTGTCGTGGGGGCACGTCGGGGGGCCAGTGGGGGTGATACCGCTGATTGAATATTTCCCTGCTGCGCCGATGGTGGGCGTCAGCGCGACTGTCACGGATATGGCGAAGTTTATGATCGCGCAGTTGCAAAAGGGGCGGTATGGAGACCGGCGGATTCTGGCCGAAGAAACGGCGGACATGATGCAGCAGCAGCAGTTCACCCACGATCCGCGCCTGCCGGGCGTCACGTATGGCTTCGTGGAATGGCAGCGCAACGGGCGGCGCATCCTCTGGCACAGCGGCAGCACGCCGACATTCCAGGGCGTGTTGACCTTGCTGCCGGAAGATAACGTGGGCATCTTCGTGATCTACAACCGCAAAAGCGGGCGCACCGAAGTCGGCAAGCTGCTCCGCGACGAATTTTTGGACACCTTCTATCCCGTTGTCATTGAGACGCCGCAGCCGCTGGCGGGCTACCGCGAGCGCGCCCAACGGTTCGCAGGGGATTACCACGAGAGCCGCTGGGCGTACACCACCGCCGATCGGTTCATCTATATGCTGACGCGTTATTACGATGTGACCGCCAATCCTGATGGCACGATTGAGTTTATGGGGGCGACTTACGTTGAAACGGCGCCGTTGTTTTTCCACGAAGTGGGCGGACAGGGGACGTTGCTGTTCCGCGAGGATGCGCAGGGGCGGATCACCCACGGCTTTTACGATTACGATCCGCACAAGGTCTTCATCAAACTGGCCTGGTACGAAACGCTGGACTTTCATTTAACGGTAATGGGCGCGTGTATGGTCGTTTTCCTGGCAATGGTGTTCGTCCGACTGCCGGACCAGACGAATCATCACGAACTACGCGCCCTGCTGCGCTGGGGCAGCCTGACCGCCGTAGTTTATCCCCCCGCCATGCTTTTCATCGGCTTCAGCCGGATTATTTTACCACTGCCCGACGTGACATTCCTGGCGCCGCTATTCGTGGCGGCGCTGTGGCTGGCGCTGGGCGCGTCGCTGGTAGGAATGGCGCTGGCGTGGCGGAGGGGGGTGAATCGCTTGCACACAACGTTGTTGGCGCTCGCCCTGGGGGTTTTTATGGTGTGGTTACAGCACTGGAATTTGTTGGCATTGTGGCACTTTTGAAAAGACATGGTTCGATGTGGTACAATACGGGACAATATCAAGCGGGAAGCGCTTAGCGGACAACGCCGTTTGGCTTCCCGGTGGTTTTAATGAGGAGACATATACATATGGATTGGGATAGTATGCCATTATTGCCGAACGATATGTTCGACGAATATGACAACGATCACGAGGGAGGCCCGTTTGAGGCCATTATTTTGCCCTTTCGCGATTTGGTTGTCTACCCCCAGATGGTCACGCCGCTCTACGTGGCCCAGGACGCCTCGTTGGAAGCGTTGGAAGTCGCCGTTCAAGAAGATTGGCCGCTGATTGTGGCAGCGCAGAAAGATTCGGAAAACGAGGACTACCCGACAGGCGATGATATTTTCTGGGTCGGTTGTGAGGTGATGATCGCGCGTTCAATACGGTTGCCCGACGGCGGCAGCAGCGCCATCGCGCAAGGCGTCCAGCGCGTGCGGATCGTCGAGTTTGCCCAGGAAGAGCCGTACATTGTGGCCGTGGTCGAGCCGCTGGAGGAGATAACAGAAGAGAGTTCCCTGGTCGAAGCGTTGACGCGGGCCGTGTTGACGATGTTCGAGAAGGCCGTCCAACTGAATCATGCACTTCCCGAAGAGGCTTATATCTATGCCATGAACCTGCATGCCCCCGGTCAGTTGGCGGATTTGGTGGCACAGATGATCAATCTGACATTGGAACAGCGCCAAGATTTGCTGGAAACACTGAACGTTACCGAACGGCTGCAAAAAATCAGCACATACCTGGCGCACGAACTGGACGTGCTGGAATTGGAGAATCAGATTCAGACCAGTGTCCAGGAAGAAGTGGACAAATCGCAGCGGGAATACTACTTGCGCGAGCAACTGCGCGCCATTCAGCGGGAATTGAGCGAGAGCGACATTTTCACCCGCGATGTGACCCGGCTGCAAGAAGCTTTTGAACAGGCGGAATTGCCTGACTATGTGCGTCAACGCGCGCAAGAAGAACTGGGACGCCTCGCTACGATGCCGGCCATGGCCCCGGAGATCGGGATCATCCGTACCTACCTGGATTGGCTATTGGAATTGCCCTGGGCCAAAGTCACCGAAGACAATCTGACCCTCCGCCACGCCGAGAAAATCCTGGAATCGCAGCATTATGGTCTGCCCAAGGCCAAAGAGCGCATCCTGGAATACATCGCCGTGCGCAAACTGGCGCCGGATAAGAGCCGCAGCACCATCCTGTGCTTTGTCGGGCCGCCCGGCACGGGGAAAACGTCGCTGGGGCGCTCGATTGCCGAGGCGCTGGGGCGGGAGTTCGTGCGCGTTTCGTTGGGTGGCATCCGCGACGAGGCCGAGATTCGCGGACACCGGCGCACCTATATCGGTTCGCTGCCAGGCCGGATCATCCAGACGATGAAGCGCGCCGGCAGCATCAATCCGGTGTTTATGCTGGATGAGGTGGACAAGTTGGGGTTTGATTATCATGGCGATCCTTCTTCAGCCCTGTTGGAAGTGTTGGACCCGGAACAAAACCATGCCTTTTCCGATCATTACCTGGAGCTGCCGTATGATCTGTCCAAGGTGTTATTCATTGCGACGGCCAATATCTTGGATACCATTCCCCCGGCTTTGCAAGATCGCATGGAAGTTATTGAATTCCCCGGTTATATCGAGGAAGAGAAGGTTGAAATTGCGCGGCGTTTTCTGATCCCTCGGCAGATCGAGCTGAATGGTTTGGAGTCCACTCCCCCTAGCTTTCCCCAGACCATCTTGCAAACTCTGATCCGGCACTACACGTACGAAGCCGGGGTGCGCAACTTGGAACGTGAGATCGGCAGTGTGTGCCGCAAGGCGGCGCGGCGACTGGCAGAGGAGAAACGTCCGTTGGGCCTTGTCACCGACAAGCTGCTGGAAAAATACCTCGGCCCGCCGCGTTATTTGCACGATCACCTCGAACAGAGCGACGAGGTGGGGGTCGCGATGGGATTGGCCTGGACGCCGAACGGGGGGGATTTATTGCCAGTGGAGGTGGCGTTGATGCCCGGCAAGGGCGCGGTAACGCTGACCGGCCAATTGGGGGAGGTGATGCAAGAGTCGGCGCAAGCGGCGTTGACCTATTTGCGCTCACAGGCGCAGAACTGGAACATCCCCCTGGAATATTTTGAAAAACTCGACATCCATATCCATTTTCCAGAGGGAGGGGTACCCAAGGACGGGCCTTCGGGTGGGGTAACAATCGCGACGGCTTTGTTTTCTGCTTTCACCGGCTACTCAGTGCGCCGCGACGCCGCTATGACGGGGGAAATCACCCTACGGGGGCGCGTCTTGCCAGTGGGCGGCCTCAAAGAGAAATTGCTGGCGGCCCATCGCGCCGGTGTTCAGAAAATCCTGCTGCCAGAGCGCAATCGCAAAGATTTGCAGGAGATCCCGAAGAATATTCTAAAACAACTCAACCTGGTGTTTGTGGAAACTATGGAGACTGTTTTAACCGAGGCGCTGGTGCTGCCACCGGCGACTATTGAGGCTTTTGATCCTCAGATATAGGCACAAAAATCTTCCGTCTTGGCTGAGTTTGCATACCAGAGCCAGGGATTTGCTAATAAGTGCGGCGGGGCAGTCTGTGGACTGCCCCGCCGGGTTTTACTTTTGCGGATCTTTCTCAATAGGTTGGCTTTAAGACACCGTAGTTGCCATCCTCACGGCGATAGATAACGCTCAGTCGGCCATCATTGCCGTCTACATAAATGTAGAAACGGTGTCCCAACAGTTCCATTTGCTCAATGGCCTCTTCGGGCGTGATCGAACTGACCTCAAACTCCTTTACCCGCACAATCTCCGGTATAAACCCTTCTTCTGCGGGTTCCTCTTCCTCTGACACGGGCACGGCAACCTTCTCTACCTCAGGCACTGGGCGCATGGTTTGCCGGCGCCCCTTATAGCGTTCAATGCGCCGGTACATCTTGTCCATCACTGAATCCACTGTACTAAAAATGTCACTTCCCCGTTCTTCAGCACGCAGAATAGATTTGGGAACGTAAATGGTGATCTGGGCGACCATGCGTCGCGCGCTGTCGCGGGCATTACTTTCGGCCAGATCCACGCGCATACTCTCGATGTTAGGGAGGTAACGTTCAAACTTCGTCATCTTTTTCTCTACATAGTCACGCAGACGCTCCGTCAACTCCAGGTTCCGGCTATAAATCTTTAACATTTCCATAAGAATCCTCCTTAGAGATTAGGATGGGTAACGTTAAGCAGCGCGCGCCAGCGTAAACGCACTGACCATACGCGCTCCTTGTGACAACAAAGCGATACTGCACGCTTCTAACGTGGCGCCGGTGGTGGCTACATCGTCAATGAGGGTGACACATTTTCCGGCCACATCGGCATTGGGCATACACATGAAAGCTTCTTTGACGTTCCTTTGCCGCTGCTCTCGTTTCAATTTAGTCTGCGAGGCGGTATTGCGCACACGCAGTAACACCTCTCGACTAGGCACGCCTATATTTGCGCCCAGGGCCTGCGCCAATAACGCTGATTGGTTGTAACTGCGGCGGATTTCGCGGGGTGGGTACAAGGGCACCGGCGTCAAGAGATCGGTGTGCATCTCATAGGCTTGCCAGGCCTCTGCCATACGTCGCGCCAGTGGGGGGATAACAGTGACCCCGGCCCGGTATTTCAGTGCATGAATCGCAGTCTGTATCTGATCGCCAAATAAAAAGGCCGAGCGGATAGGAGCCACTTGCAAAGGAGCCTGTTGACACATAAGACACACCCCAGGGCCTTTCCAGGGTTTGCCGCAACGCGCGCATATTGGTTGTGAGGTTAACAAAGGCAGTTTTGTCGCACAAGCGTCACACAACCACATATCTACCTTTTCACACCCCACGCATGTAGGGGGCAAAAACAGGTCCAGGACCGCATAATAGAGACGCCAAGTGTATTTCCAGAAGTTGGTTACGGTCATAGTGGTGGGAAGACCGCTACGTTAGCAAGGCCCGTTATGAACTACCCACATCTCGAATTTGAATAAAGGCCGGCCCCAGCAACACAATCAGGATGGTGGGGAAGATGAAGAAGACCAGTGGGATCATCATTTTTACAGGGGCCTGCCGGGCTTTCTCTTCAGCGCGTTGACGACGCTTCATGCGCATCGTGTCGGATTGGATGCGCATGACCTTCGCCATACTGACACCGAGAGTATCAGCCTGAATAATCGCGGCGACGAAGGAAGTAGTGTCTGGCACATCCATGCTATTTGCCATATCTCGCAACGCCTCACGACGCAACTTGCCCAACTGCATTTCTTGCACGGCTCTGGCGAACGCCAGGCTTAACTCATTGTCCCATTTTTCCGCAACCTTAGCCATTGCGGCATCGAAACCCAGGCCGGCTTCCACACAAATGGTCAACAGGTCTAAGGCGTCGGGCAGGGCTTTGACAACTTCTTTCTGGCGCGCAGAAATCTTAGAGCCTAACCAAATTCCAGGAAACGTGTAACCCATGAGCAGCCCTATAATGGGCGCCAGTAGTCGTTGATATAGTTCCAGGCCAGCCGAAAATCCGACAAAGGCCGCAAGCAACCCTAGCCCAATGCCGCCCGCCATACGGATACCTAACATTTGCGAAGGCTTCAACTTGTGGGACATCCCGGCCAACTCTATTTGATGGCGTGTCTGCTCCAGTGTATTTTGCGGGGTGAAGCGCTGTGCCATTTTGCTCAGTCCTTCGATCATTGGCAAGATCACCCGTTGCGCAAAGGGCTGGGAAAGTTCGAGTTCTTCCAAAGTCGCTGTTTGCCCGAGGGCGGCCAATTCATTCAGCCGGTCTTCAATCCCTCCAGCCGATCCCGCCCCTCTCGCACGAAACACGAGTACAATGACGAAGACGACCACCAGCGAGCCGACTAAAATGAGTGGTAAAAATGCTCCCATTTCAAACCTCAATGTTCACTATCTTCGAGATCGAAAAATACCCTAGTACGATGAGAAACAACGACAGACCTAACATAATCCAACCGCAGGGGTCGGTGAACAACAATCCCATAAAATCTGGATTGACGAAGTAAATGAACGCGCCCAGCGCGAAGGGGATGAAGGTAATCAAGTAACCGGTGATACGTCCCTGAGAGGTCATTACTTTGATCTCTCCCTTGATACGCACGCGCTCCCGAATGGTGAAACTGATTGAGTCGAGCACTTCAGCCAGGTTACCGCCGACTTCTCGTTGTACGTTCATCGCCGTGACAACCAAATCCATGTCGGGGCTGGGCACCCGGCGCAACATGTTACCCATCCCGGTATCGAAGGGGACGCCCAATTGCAGTTCACGCACTACCCGACCAAACTCCTCAGAAATGGGCACCGGCATCTCGTTGGAGATCACTTCCATTGCCTGCATTGTGCTGTAACCGGCCCGCAGCGAGTTCACCATCAGGTTTAACGCATCGCCCAACTGGTCGTTGAACTCTTTTAGGCGCTTGCCTTTTTTCATTCCGACATAGATACGCGGGCCGAAGAAACCACCGGCAACCGCCACGGCAATCAATACCGGGCGGTTGAGGGCGTAGAAGACCGCCGAGGCGCCAATCATAATCACGAACTGCATCACCAAGAACTCGCCGACCGTCCATTTCAGGTTGGCCTGGGCTAATTGCGTGGACAGATTTTGGGCGAAGCCTTTGCCGGCCACCGCCCGATCTACGGCGGCGCCCACTACGGACTCGCGCTTGCCGCCTTTGGGTTGTTTCTCTTTCTTGGCTTTCTTTTCTTCCCGACCCAGCCGATCCTGAAGAAGGTCCTCGCCGACCGGCTTCTTGGCAAGCAGCAGAACTAGCCCGACAATACACCCTATGACGACAATCCCGATAACAATGAAAACCCCCATATCAGCCTGCCTTTCTTTTCTATACGCTTAGAAACGCATCCGCTGGGAAGTGACGCCGAAGATAGATGCAGGTAGGTGGATGCCGGCCTCCTCAATGCGATCCATAAACTTTGGCCGAATGCCGGTGGGACGCAGCAGGCCAATGACCTTGCCGTTTTCAAAGCCGGTCTGCTCAAACTTAAAGAGATCGGCTGTTGTGATGACGTCCCCTTCCATCCCCTGGATCTCAGTGATAGCTGTCACCCGCCGCGACCCATCTCGCATCCGCGAAAGCTGCACAATCACGTCAATGGCGGAGGCTACTTGCTCGCGGATAGCCTTGTGCGGCAATTCCATCCCGGCCATCAACACCATCGTCTCAATTCGGGAAAGCGCGTCGCGTGGGTCATTGGCGTGCAGGGTAGTCATACTACCCTCATGTCCGGTGTTCATAGCCTGGAGCATGTCCAATGTTTCGCCGCCACGACACTCGCCCACCACAATCCGATCCGGGCGCATCCGCAGCGCGTTAATGACCAGGTCACGGATAGAGATTTCCCCTTTGCCTTCCACGTTGGGGGGGCGCGATTCCAATGTGACGACGTGTTCCTGCCGCAGTTGCAACTCCGCAGCGTTTTCAATCGTGATAATCCGGTCATTGGCCGGGATGAAGCTGGACAAAATATTCAAAAAGGTAGTTTTGCCGGTGCCGGTGCCGCCGGAAACCACTACATTGACGGCGGCCACTACGCAGGCACGCATAAATTCTACCGATTCTTCCGTCACTGAGCCATAGCGGATCAAGTCTTCAATGGTTAGCGGCTTTTTGAAGAACTTGCGGATGGTGAGGGTCGGGCCGTTCAACGCAATGGGAGGAATCACCGCATTGACGCGTGACCCATCTTTCAGGCGTGCATCAACGGTGGGACTGCTTTCGTCAATACGCCGGCCCAGGGGCGCTACGATACGTTCGATAATGCGCATCAGGTGTTCGTCGGACTCGAAGGCAATGTTCACCCGCTGAAGCTTGCCCTTGCGTTCCACAAAGACCTTTTTCGGCCCGTTGCACATAATCTCAGTAATGGATTCGTCGGCCAACAGCGGTTCCAATGGGCCTAATCCCAGGATTTCAGCCACGATTTGCTCGAAAAGCGCCTCACGTTCCTTGCGGCCCAAGACAATGCTTTCTTCCTGAAGGATGGCCTCATACATCGAGCGAATTGTTTGCCGCACCTCGTTGGTGCGCGTCACATCCATGGATGGGTCCATTTCGGCAATGAGCCGATTCTGCACCCGCGTTTTCAAGTCCAGGTAGGCATCCCTGGCGCGGGGTGCAACGGCGCGCCGTTGCATTTCACTTTCATCGGGGGGGGCTTGTGGGGGAGCCGCCGGCGCCGGCGTCCCCGGAGCGGCCGCTGGCGCTTTCTTCTCGATTCTACGCAATAACGACATCTTTTACCTCCTCCACCCAGTAAAAAGATTACAATAGCCGTCCCAATCCGGCACGCTTTTGAGCTTCATTATTCATAGCCGGCGCTTCTGGAACTTCTTCGGTAAAGTGCATCCGTAATTTTTTGGCGAAGTCAATCATGGCTTGCCCCAAGGGGGTGCGGGCGTTTTTTGGCAAGATTGGCTCCCCATAGTTAGCCGCCCGCAGTGCCAGGCGTTCATCCATGGGGATTTGGGCCATAGCCGGAATCATGGCCTTCTCAATGGCCTCGGGCTGAATCCCCATGCGTTTGTTGTCTACCCCATTGATAATCAGGGCGATCTTTTCTGTCGCATAATCCAATTTTCGCAGCAACTCAATAAAAAGACGCGCGCCGCGAATTTCTGGGATGACCGGACGTGTGACTACCATGACCAAATCGCTGACATCCAGGGAAGCCAGCAATATGCCGTCTACCGCGTGTGCCGTGTCTACAATCACGTAGTCGAACTGATACCGGGCAAAGTTCAAAATCGCCTTGAGAGCGTGATTGGCGCCGGTTTCTTCAACGCCTGCCTCGGTAAACACCTCTGCATCTTCTGGGGCAGCCGGCGCCACCAAGACTTGCACACCGGAGGTATGCGGCACCAGGATGTTCTTTAGGAGGTCGGCATCTAAATCCTGGATATGCGGCGCCAGATCGGCCAACGTGCGCGTGGGCTGTAACTTCATAAAGATGGAGACATCGCCAAATTGCAAATTGGCGTCTACCACACACACACTGGAATCCGGCCCGACCATCGCCTGCAAGGCAATGGCCAGGTTAACAGCCAGGGTGGTGCAACCGGTGCCGCCCTTGGGACTGTAAATTGTCAAGACTTTGGCCCGCTTCTCCCGGCGTATTTGCGCGGCTTGCGGGGTTGCCCCGGCGGTTGTCGGGCCTAAAGGGCCGGTGCCCATCTTCTGCCGCAGCTTAAAGGCCCGGTGAATCGCATCCAACAAATCGTCGGCACTGGGAGGCTTGGTGAGGTAGTCACGGGCGCCCGCCATCATTGCGCGGCGCATATAGTCCGTCTCGCCTTGCACTGACAACATAATGACTTGTGCAGTGGGAATGGCCTCCACGACTTTGCCCGTCGCCGCAATCCCATCCATCCCCGGCAGGTTGACATCCATCAGGACCACGTCAGGACGCGCCTGCGAGACGACCTGCACGGCCTCCTCGCCGCTGGCCGCCATGGCAACAACTTCTACATCAGGGTCGAACGACAGGAGCTTACGCAACTGCTCCCGCGTTTCGGCGATATCATCTACAATCATGACCCGAATTTTTTCGGCCATTGTTTACCTCAATTGTTGCTCTGCGGTGTTGGCGGTGGTTCAACGGTGACTTCCAAGGGGATGCGGACACCCAGCGGCGCTACAGGGAGATCGGAGGGAGCAGTAGGCAACTGGTATTTGTCTAGGACGTAGCGCATCCATACCGGCTGTGGCTGTAACACCAAATCGGTATACCCGGCCGGGCGCAGCACCAAATCTAAATCGGCCCCCATCTCGTACAAATATTTCAGAACCAACACATCTTCACGCTTGAGCAACAAGGTTACTGGTTCCACATCCTTGGCCACGTCAACCTGTGGCATGGGTGTGGGGGCGGTGGAACTACTGCCGCCGACAAGGGGAGAACCGCCCTCGCCGCCTGCCGGGGCCGCCGGGGCTGCTGGGGTAGCCTCGGCAGCAAGCTGCTGTTGGTCTACGTCTTCCCAAATACCGACATGCCAAACAATGGCATCCTGTACGGTAAGCGCAACTACCAGGTTGTTGAGGATGGGCGAAGAAGGGTACACGATCGCCGCTTCACCATTGGGCAATGTCTCAAAGCGCCCATAAACGCCCGAAAAGGTCACAGTCCGTTCGGCATTGGGGTCCGGCACAGACATAAAACTATTGGGGGCGAGCGTCTGAAATTCCGGGTCTACCATAGTGAGTTCTAACGCCGCCACAACATCCACATGATCCCCGGGCTTGAGCGCCCAGGCTACTCCGCCTTGAAAATCCATCGGCAGAGCATAGGCCACACGATCCGCCGGACTGAAGAAGGAGGCGGCCGACCCTTCTGCCGATATCGCCATTCCACCGGGCCGTGTAATCATGCTGGGGAAAATTGGACTGCCACGAGGAATATCCATGCGAGCATACTTACCTTCAATCTCATTCAGGTCTGTGAAATATTCAATCGGAAGGTATTCATTCGGCCACGGTTGCAGGGTGATGGCATTGTCTTCCACGCTGATCTGCATCCCCCGTGGAATCTCCTGAATTGCCACTACAATTTCTGTATACAGAACCTCTGCCGTTGGCTCTGGCGTCGGTTCGTTTGGTCCTTTTCGATTCATCATGTAGAAATACCCACCCCCAACAATGGCAACTATGATGATTACCACCAGTAATACAGCAAGCAAGGTTCGGTTGCCGCCCATCAATGACCTCCTTAATGTAGTATCGTATCAGGATTAGGATTAAAAGGCATCATGGTATTTGCCCATGACATTTTACAATAAGTTTATCACGGCCTGTTAGGGATGTCAATTGTGTTCAACCCTTTCACTTTCTGAATTGAATTATACTTGATTTGAGTATATTAGCCAGAATTAAACCCGAATTCCCCGATTTCCCGATTTCCCGAAGACTGCTTGACAAACACCCGGATACCCTTTATAATAAGATATAGAACAAAAGTTCTATATTCATCAGGAGGCAGCCCTATGTCCCATGCTATGCGCCCATATTTAGAATACCAGGCCGACCGCGTTGAAGCGGTACTGGCCGCGCATCGCGCCCCGGGTCACATTACTGGCGGCACTGTAGGGCCGCGCCTGATCCGCTTCTTTCTCAACCCGGCACCCCATACCCGCTTCAATGCTGTCAAGAGCCTGGCCGATGACCTGGCCCTGGCGATGCAAACACCCAATCTCACCATCCAACGCGGCAAAGAAGGCATCGTGTTGGAGTTTTCCAACCCCAACCCCAGTTTGGTAAAATTAACCACCCTACTGCCGGAAGTCATGCCATTGCCTCCAGCCACGGCACTGTTGGGGCAAACCGACACGGGTTTGCCCTTGTTGGCGCGGCTCTCCTCGCCGGAAGTGGCGCACATCCTCGTGTCCGGCACCACTGGGTCGGGGAAATCGGCCCTGATGCGCACTATCGCGCTGTCACTGGCCGTTGGTCATCGCGCCGATAGGCTGCGCCTGGTCTGCCTCGATCCCAAAGGACGCACGTTTGCCACGCTCGCCACAGCGCCACACATGGCGCGCCCTTCCGTTCAGGATGCCGCAGAAGCTCTGGAGGCGCTGCGCTCATTGGTACGGGTGATGGAAGTGCGCGACCGACGCGGCGAGACGCCTGACCGCCATCCGACCGGCAGCGTTCCACGGATCGTGGTGATGATTGACGAGTTGGCCGACTTGATGATGCAGGGCGGCGCAGCGTTGAGCGTGGCGCTGACCCGTCTGCTCCAACGCGGGCGAGAGGCCGGCATCCATGTGATTGCATCCACACAACGGCCTTCTGCGGCAGTTTTGAGCAGCCTGATGCGCGCCAATTTCCCGCTACGACTCGTCGGCAAGGTGGTCTCTGCCGACGATGCGCGCATTGCCAGCGGACGCGCAGGGACCAACGCGCACTTACTCAATGGACGCGGCGACTTCCTGGCCATTGGCGGCGAAGAACCACTCCGCTTCCAGGTGGCCTACATCAGTGAGGAAGAATTACAGCAGTATATGCAGGAATTTCACAGTTTGATCGCGGTTCCGCTGCCATTGCCCCCCACAGGCCGGCAAATGGCGGCCAATCTATAACCATAGTTTTGTCAACCGATTGAGCAAATTAGTGAGCTTTCATAGGGGATAAACATAAAGGGGGAAACTCTATGGAAAAGCGCGAGTCATTAGGAAAGCGATTGGGGCGGTTTGTCGCGTTGGTGGCGACAGTGTTCGCCATCGTATCCGCCGCGCTGGTAACGCAGCGATTAAGCCAGGACTCGCTGGCGTTGCTGCTCGGCCTCGCCTGTGGTATCGCTACCATGACCCCCACCCTAGGCATTGGCTTTTTGCTCTGGCGTCGTGAGGAGTCGCGGCGGACAGCGCTCCAGACCACGCCGGCGGCGTCACCACCGGTCGTCGTCATCACTCCCCAGGCGCTGCCCGGCTATCCCGCAGCACATCCCGCGTTGATGACGCCAGAACCACCGGTCTGGCAGTGGAATCAGACCCGATCACAACGCAATTTTATGATTGTAGGAGGCGAGGAATGAGTTTAGCAATGTTGTTCCAAAAGCGGCGCAAAGATCCCATCCGACTATTGGCGCGTCGGCACAATTATTTCCCCAAAAAGTTTATGTGGCGCGGGCAACAGTACACCATCTACGCCGTGAGTGAGGCTTGGACGGAAATGAAACGCAAAGGAGCACAGCATTTTTTCAGAGTGCGGTGCAAGGAAGGCACATTCGACATTTACCAGGACCTGGCGCTCAACGCCTGGTACTTAGCCGGGCAAGTAGAATAAGGCTGTGTTATTTTTGAGTGGAGGGACATCATGGATGTGGGATTATTGTGGCATGACAATGGCGCCGAAGATCTAGCGATCAAACTATCACGGGCGGCGGCGCGTTACCGGGCGCGTTTTGGACAGCCCCCCAATGTGTGTTATGTCCACCCCACCGCGCTACCTAATGGAGACAAGAAAATTGGGGCGATCCAGGTGCGCTCGTCTCCGAAAATCTTGCGTCACCACCTCTGGCTCGGCTATGAAACAGGCTCAACGAGCGCCGTCTCATAGGCCGGTCAACTCAGCAATGAGGAGATCGAGTGCGGTTTCCGACGGCACTTCACCGCTCTTGATGGCAAGGTCGCTGGTCAGCAGCATGCTGTAAGCCTGGCGCAATTGCGCCGGAGTGAAGTGTCCCGCCTGCGCGCGCACTTTTTGAGTGACGAAGGGATGCAACTTCAAACGCGCCGCAATTTCTGCCTCGCTTTGATGCCGGTCAGATAACCAACGCACTTGCAGCAGCAACCGGAACTGACGCACAATCATCCCAAAGATACCCAATGGATGTTCCCCAACTTCCAACAAACGATGGAGGAAGCCGGCCGCATTACGCGCGTTGCGCTGACCGAGAGCATCCACCAAATTAAAAATGACATCCGCACTCTGAACATACGGCACCATCACCTGGACATCCGCCACAGTGATGGCTTTCGTCGCCATTACATACAACAACAACTTTTGGATTTCTTGGTCAAGCAGACGTAGATTAGCCCCCAAATTCTGCGCCAACAGGGCTGCCGCGGCCGGTTCGATGCGTCCGCCATACTGTTGCGTCCGCTGCTGAATCCACCCCGGCAAGGCCTTGGCCGCCGGCAGCACACATTCCTGAACTTGACTGCCCACTTTTTGGGCATATTTAAGCACGCCATGCCGTTGGGCTAATTTCTGCGATTCGATGAAGATCAATGCAGTGGTGGGAGGTAGGTCTGGCAGGTAAGCCACTACCTCATCAATCAGACTGCCCCGGTCACGACTCAACCCATCCCTTACAATCACCAATCGGGCGCCGCCCAGGAAGGGGATCGCGCTGCACGCACGCCGCAGATCACCGATGGTCAGCGGGGCCGTCAACACGGCGGTGTTCAAGTCACGCAGTTCAGGGGAAATGTCTAACTGCGACACAATTGTCGCCAACACTTCTTCTTGTTCGAGAGCGTTTTCACCGTGCAGGATGTACAACATTATGCACTCTGGCGAGTATAGACCCGAATCCGCCGCAGGCCGCCCTGATAGTCGGTGAAAATAGAGGCGATTTCCACCTGCGCCAGGTCCGTAGCAGTGGTAATGTGCGCCTGCACCCATTCACCAACGGGTCGGGCCGCAAGCAAGGCAAACACGCTAAGAAGAATCGCTTGCGGCAGATGTTCCAGACGCCCGCGCAGCGTAGACTGGTTGCCGACGCCGAGCAGCGCCGCCGCCGTTGTCAAGGTCGCGGTGACAACCATGTTAGTGCCGCAGTTGGCATGGAGGCGCAAGGCGCTTTCACCGCCCTTCAAACGCTTAAGCGCCTGGATCGCCGCCGGTGTCACTTCTTCCGCCGGTAGGGTAGTGTAGAGTGTGAAGCCTAACGGCCCGGAAATCCCTAGAACTTGCGCAGACGGATAATGCTGCGTAATCAAATTGATCGTAGCATGCTCCAGGGTGTGATTGCAGCGGATGCGATTCACGAGTGCAGTGAGCATTTATTCACCTCCTGCTGAGATTTCGTCGGGTGGAGTGGGATAAGCGATGACTATCAGGCGATTATCCAGGCTACCATACGGATGGCAAGTCACCAGCGTTAACCGTTCATCATCAGTAGGCTGTGTATAGGCAGCATTGGCAATCCGCACTTCCAACGGTTGCCCGGCCTCCGGCAAGATCAGAACTTCCTGGACAGTGTACGTATACACACCACCATCTTCCCCATCCACCATAATCAGCGCTCCGGCCTTCAGTTTATACAGATCGCGGAAAACCTCGCCCTTGGTAGTGTTGTGGCCATTGAGAACAGTATTGCCGATGACCCGCAACGGCACTGAAATTTCATGCCAACCGGCGGCGCGCCAATCTGGAACATCCCACATAGCCTGCGGCGTGCCGCGCACCTGCACGGTTTTCCAGCCGATAGGAACGATAGGCGCTTCCAAATCAATATCGGGGATGCGGATGTACGTGGGATTGATGCCCCGCCATGGGGTAGCAGTGGGCGGCAACGTGCCGGCGAAGGTAGGATAGGGATCGTCGGGCATCTTCCACTCCGTCGTAGGCGTTGGCGGCGCAGGCGTAACCGACGCCCGTGGCAGTAGTTTCGTCGGGGTAGGCGGGACAGGCACCGGGAGTTGGGGCGCTGAGAGGTAGGGCGCCAATAGCGGATAACTGATAAGCAACCCCACAATAAACAGCGCGGCAACGATCCATAAACCGATACTGAAAACTTTCAAGTTCTGTGTGTTCATCCGCCCCTGAAAGATCCTAGTTCAAATCACGGGTTAAAATGTCCAAAAACTCCCGATTCGTGCGGGTCTTATCCATTTGCTGGAGCAGCGCTTCGGTAGCCGCGGTGATGTCGTAGCCGGGGGTCGTCTGGGTGCCGCTCATCATCTGAGAGAACATCCGTCGCATCAGCCACACTTTGCGCAGGGTTTCTTTTTTGAAAAGCAACTCCTCGCGCCGGGTGCCGGAACGCACAATATCAAAAGCCGGAAAGACACGCCGCTCTTGCAATTTGCGGTTGAGGTGGAGTTCCATGTTGCCCGTGCCCTTAAATTCCTCGTAGATCATATCGTCCATCCGGCTGCCCGTATCAATAAGGCAGGTCGCCAAAATTGTCAGACTGCCGCCCTCTTCGATGTTACGCGCCGCCCCAAAGAATTGCTTGGGAGGATAGAGGGCCGCCGGGTCGAGACCGCCGGAAAGGGTGCGACCGCTGGGCTGTACCACCAGGTTATACGCGCGGGTCAGGCGGGTCAGACTATCCATCAGAATGACCACATCGCGCCCAATCTCCACCAACCGTTTAGCGCGGTTGAGGGCCATTTCCGCCACCCGCGCCTGCCGCACCACATCCTCATCGAAGGTGGAACTGATGACCTCAGCGTCCACCGAGCGATCCATATCCGTGACCTCTTCAGGGCGCTCGCCAATAAGCACCACCATCAGATGCGCGTCGGGATGGTTAGCCGAGATGCCATTGGCAATCTTCTGGAGGACGGTCGTTTTGCCGGCCTTGGGCGGCGAGACGATCAGACCGCGTTGTCCCAACCCCACTGGCGCAACTAATTCCAAGAGTCGCTGGGTAAGATTGTGAGGGTCCGTGACCAATTCAAAGCGTTTGTTAGGAAAGATAGGCGTCATCCGCTCGAAGTATGGACGCCGTTTGCTGGATTCCGGGTCCATGCCGTTAACCGCCTCAACACGCAACAAACTACGATATTTTTCGGATTCCTTGGGAGGACGCACTTGCCCCACGACCATATCGCCGGAGCGCAAACCAAAGCGGCGGATTTGACTTTGCGAAACGTAGACATCCTGGGGACCGGGCAAGCAGCGCGAAGAACGTAGGAAGCCAATGCCTTCGCCCGTAATATCCAGGATCCCGCCCCCGAAGCTGAACCCCTCCCGTTCCGCCTTGGCTTTAAGGAGCAAAAGGATCAGGTCGTCTTTCTTGCGGCCGCTGTAGCCGGAAACCTTGTACGTTCGCGCCAGGTCGCGCAATTCAGGCAGCCGCATTTGTTCGAGGGCGTTCATATCCATTTGTTTAAGAACATCCGGCCCTTCTTCAACCTGAACTAGCAGGGGGATTTCGCCTTCTTCGGCAAAATCATCTTCGCTCGGCGCGTAGATTTCGTCTTCCTCATATTCCACGGTATCATAAATACCGCCGGCGGCAGCCGCGCCATCCTCGTCAAAAACCACGGTATCTTCTGCCACATCTACATCGCCGCCCTCCTCCTGAGATGTCGTGAGATCGGAAACCGAGGACGTAAGATGCGGAACAAAATTGGCCGACTCGCGGCTCTCCGGCGCAGCTTCGTCGGAAAGCATCTCATTGTCAAATGGCTCTTCATAGGTGGATTGCATATCTTCAGAGTACATAAACACCTCCTTACAAAAGGGTCAACCAAGCAGTTGCACGACTACCCAGGTGAGAAATCCGGCCCACAACAGGCTGTCAATCCGATCAAACATACCGCCGTGTCCGGGAATCAAAGCGCTGGTATCTTTTACCCCCACTTCGCGTTTAATCATGGAAACAAAAAAATCGCCAGCGGGGGTGAGGACACTTAACACTCCGCCCAACAGCGCCCCCTTGGCGGCAGTGAGTGCGAGCGGCTGCCGGGTGAGCACCGGCCAGAGCCACCCCAGGAATAAACCCACCAGCACGCTGCTCATCAATTCACCAGCAAAACCTTCCCAACTTTTACCAGGGCTAACAGAGGGCGCCATCTTGTGCCGGCCCCAGCGACTGCCAACGAAATAAGCGGCCGATTCCCCCACCCAGATGATGATTAAGGCCGTAAGAACCCACCAAAGGCCATCAGGAAGCACCCGCAGCCGCAGCAGGTAGGAGCCAGTAATCCCCACATAGACGCTGCCGGCCCACAACAAGGCCCACTCAACGGTAGGATAAAGTGTCGCCGGCCCCAACGCGCGGCGCAGCAACACCCACATCACTGACGCCAGGCAAAGACCGGCCAAGCCCGGCGTCAGCCATGTTCCATCTCCCCAGACAGCCTCTATCAACCAAAAAAGGATGAAGGCCGCTAACAGAGGGAGAGAAAGGTGATACCCCTTGCGTTCCAACATCCGCACATATTCACGCCCGGCCAGCAAGGTAACGATTACGATAAGTAAAATGTAAGGCCATTGTCCAATACACACAACAGTCAGCACCAATGGCAACAGAAGCATAGCACTGATGAGCCTGGTTTTTAAATCTGACACACGCGCCTCGGTTGTGGTGTGCTAAAGTTATCTACAAACAGCAGGAATAGCATTAATTAAAAAAGGAATTTTATTAGATAAGGGAAAATAAATATTTCCCTGAGGAAATAAAAATTGGACGGCGCTACCCCGTTCTTCATGGGGAACTACGCTGTGTGTCAACAGCCATCGCTGTGAAAATCCGTAAAATTTGGGCGCCAGCGGAATCTATGCAACCGCTTACTGATATTCAACGTCGCTCAGGCCGCCATAGCGTCGCTCGCGTTGATTAAAAGCGAGCAAGGCCTTATACAATTCATCTTTATCAAAGTCAGGCCAATACTTAGGTGTAATGTAGTATTCGGCATAAGCCCCTTGCCAGATTAAGAAATTGCTGACGCGCAGTTCCCCGCTGGTGCGAATGATCAAATCCACATCTGGCAGATTGGCCGTATCCAGATGGGCGCTCAACAATTCTTCGGTGACGGCGTCGGGCGATACTCCCTGCTGGATCAAATCGCGCACTGCGCGGATGATTTCCTGACGTCCCCCATAATTAAAGGCGATGTTGGCAATCAATTGGGTATTGTGTTGGGTTAACGTCATCGCCTCGCGAATCTGCCGCTTGAGGTTCTCAGAAAGGGGTGTTAAATCCCCGATATGCCTCAATTGTACACCATTTTTGTGCAATTCGCCAACTTCTTTCTCCAACGCATCCCCCAGGATGTGCAACAACCCTTGGACCTCTTCCAATGGGCGTTTCCAGTTCTCGGTGGAAAAAGCGTACAGGGTAATGATGGGAATATGCAATTCCACCGCGGCCCGGAGCACCCGGCGCAAATTCTCAACGCCCGTACGGTGCCCGACCAGGCGTGGCAGCCCATGTTGGCGCGCCCAGCGGCCATTACCATCCATAATAATGCCCACGTGGGCTGGATACTTGGGCAAAAGTGGATAAAGTTCCGCTTCAACGGCTGCGTTCATGCAAACTCCTGGACTGCACTCCACTCAAAATGGGGGAAAAGGGGAAAAACAGATGCATGGAGGGGATAATGCTCCCCCTGCATTTAAATCTCCATAATTTCCTGTTCTTTATGCGCTCCAATCTCTTCAATAGTGCCGGTGTAGCGGTCGGTCAACTTCTGTAATTCATCCTGCCCCCGCTTCATATCGTCCTCAGAAATGAGCTTCTCATCCTCAAATTCCCGCATACTCTCCAGGGTATCGCGACGGATATTGCGAAGGGACACCTTGGCTTCTTCAATGCGGCGCTTGACAACTTTGACCAATTCGCGCCGTCGTTCCTCAGTCAAACGCGGAATGGGAATGCGGATGACGCGCCCATCATTGCTGGGGTTCAAACCCAGCTCGCCGGTCAAAATTCCCTTTTCCAACGCGGGAATTGAGCTGGGATCATAGGGACGCACCACTAATAATTGCGGTTCCGGGGCCGAAATGACCGCCAGTTTATTTAAAGGAGTAGGCACGCCGTAATAATCCACCAGCACCCGATCCAGCAGCGCCGGCGCAGCGCGCCCGGTGCGCACGCTTTTCAAGTCCGTTTCCAAAGACTCTATCGTTTTCCCCATACGATCTTCAGTTTCTTGGAGAATATCTTTAATCATAGCTAACCTCCTGATATGAAAGCCGTTTCCTTTCGGCAAAAAGGCCCAGGGGCAAAAAAGCCCATAAGGCGGCCTGAGGCAACCGCTCTCATTAATACAAATAGGCCGACAGAGGGAGCATATCCCCCCAACACGCCAGCGTTACTCAATCCGCGATCAACGTACCAACGGATTCCCCCCTGAGCGCCCGTTCCACCCCTTCCGCATCCCAAAGATTGAGGACAATAATGGGCACATGGTTATCCATACACAACGTCACTGCCGTTGAATCCATCACGCGGAGTTTCATGTTCAACGCTTCAAGATAGGTCAGTCGTTCAAAGCGCCGCGCCTGGGAATTCTTGTGCGGATCATCGTCGTACACGCCATCCACTTTCGTGGCCTTAATCAACAAATCCGCCCCGATCTCGGCCGCGCGCAACGCAGCCGCAGAATCCGTAGTGAAATATGGGTTGCCGGTGCCGCTGCCAAAGATCACAATACGCCCCTTCTCCAAGTGACGGACGGCCCGCAAACGAATGTAAGGCTCGGCAATGGCGCGCATCTCAATAGCCGTCTGCACCCGTGTGACAACGCCCATCCGCTCCAAGGCATCGGCCAGGGCCAGGGAATTCATCACCGTCGCCAGCATCCCGATATGATCGGCGCGCGCACGATCCATGCCGAACTGGAACCCCTCTGCACCCCGCCACAAGTTGCCGGCGCCAATGACAATACCAATCTCGATTTCTTGTGAATGTAAAGCGGCAATTCGCTTCGCCACTTCTTCCGCCCGCAGCGGATCAATCCCACACCCCCCAGGGTTAGAGAGCGATTCGCCGCCAATCTTGATAATCACCCGTTTGTAAAGAAGCTGCCCCACCACGCCCTCCTTTGAAAATAGCCGACGAATTCACAGAAGAAAAGCTCGGAGTGCCCTGTGCGCTCCGCGGCGCAAATTTTCAGCCAACTGCTGATAAACATCATCAGCCCAATGAGGAATTCCCTTGAAAACAGCGTTCAAGGATAGGGGAGGGAGGATGGCAGTCGCTAAACCTCCATCCCCCACACGCAATCTTCAGATATTCATTCGTGGTACGGCCTCGCGGGGACGAAAGCGCACCAAGGAACAAAAGTCTGGGGGATTACTCCCCCAGACTTTCCCCTAACTCAAACCGCGCAAAGCGTCTGACGATAATATTCTCGCCGGTGGTGGTGATCGCCGCTTTAAGCAACGCCTCAATCGTCTGCTCATCATTGCGAATGAATTCCTGCTCCAACAAACAAGCCTCTTTGTAGAACTTCTCCATTCGCCCTTCTACGATACGCTCGGCCACCGCCTCCGGTTTGCCTTCCTCCAACGCTTGCGCGCGGAATACGGCGCGCTCGCGTTCTAATACGTTTTCGGGAATATCCTCCCGTTTGATGTAGCGAGGGTGCATCGCAGCAATTTGCAGCGCGATATCGTTGACCAGCGTGTGAAATTCGTCGGTGCGAGCCACGAAATCGGTCTCGCAGTTGACCTCTACCAACACACCAATCCGCCCACCGCCATGAACATAGGCGGTCACCAGGCCATCTTTCGCTTCCCGATCCATGCGTTTGGCGGCTTTCGCCAGGCCCTTTTCGCGCAGATAATCCACCGCCTTCTCAAAATCGCCTTCGGCAACTTCGAGCGCTTTACGGCAGTCCAAAATGCCGGCGGCCGTAGCCTCTCGCAGTTCTTTAACCATAGCCGTCGTAATTCCCATGGTTCTACTCCTCATCCCCTTCAATGTCGTCATCCGACAAATCGTCATCCATCAGGTCATCATCCACCAACTCGTCATCGGCCAGGACGTCCTCAGAGAAATCCTCTTCAACAGCCAGTTCCGCAACGACAGGCGCGCCCTCAACAACCGCTGCACCAGGGGCGACAGCCGGTTTGCGAGAGAGGGGACGACGCCCGATGTACGCACTTGCATCCTCGTCCTCGTCCTCGTCGCCCTCAAACTGAATTTGTCGCAAGCGCGCCAGCGTTTCGGCGCTGAGATACTTCTGGTCTTCGGCAAAGAGTTCTTCTTCTTCAGGCGCGACGTCTTTGCGCAACGCCAACCCGTCCAGGGCGGCATCGGCAATCTTGGAAGTCAAGAGGCGAATGGCGCGAATGGCGTCATCGTTAGCCGGAATAACATGATCGATCAGATAGGGGTCACAGTTCGTATCCACAATGGCGACAATGGGAATTCCCATACGATCGGCCTCTTTCACAGCGGTGCTCTCGTTCTGCACATCAATTACGAAAACCGCACTGGGCAGCCGTTCCATCTGCTTGATTCCCCCCAGCCGCATATTCAATTTGTCAATTTCCCGGGTGAGCATAAGCGCTTCTTTCTTCGTTAGCAGCTCAAACTCGCCCGCGTCGCGGCGCGCCTCCAAGGTTTTCAGATGGTCAATTCGCTGCTTGATTGTGCGCCAGTTGGTCAAAACGCCGCCCAGCCAGCGTTGGTTGACGTAGGGCATACTACAGCGGGTGGCTTCTTGCCGGATGGTTTCCTGCGCCTGCCGCTTGGTTCCTACGAACAACACCTGCCCACCCTGGGCCACCGCATCCCGCACCACCGCGTAGGCCGCTTCAATCGCCTTCACGGTTTGTTGCAGGTCAATAATATGAACCCCATTGCGCTCCGTATAGATATAGCGCGCCATCTTGGGATTCCAACGCCGGGTGCGATGTCCGAAATGGACCCCGGTCTCCAACAACTGCTTCATCGAAATAATCGCCATAAACCTTCAAAATCCTCCTGATAGTTTTGTTTTGGGCCTCTGTGACCTTCATCCCCTAGGGGACCGGCGCAGTCTACCGGCACATCCCCCGCAGGTCCAATCACATGTGTTTTTAACCACAATTTGTTTTGGGCCAAAATGAATTTTACCATAAGACGAGCATACGGCAACTATCCCCCCGGCTACCAATCCACGACCGAATGATCGTCCTCCAGATAGCGCTCCGGATTACGCCAATCGTGGTCGAGCTTGTCGGCCAGGGCCGCTTCATCCAATTCGATGCCCAATCCTGGCCCGGTGGGCAAGTCAATGTAGCCCGCCTTTACCACAAAGGGCTGCTTGAGATAGCCCTCCCCCAACGAAACGTGCTCCTGGGCGATGAAGTTGGGGATGGACGCATCCAGTTGAATGCACGCAGCCAAGGAAATCGGTCCCAGCGGGTTGTGCGGCGCAATACCCGCGTAGTGGGCCTCGGCCATCCCCGCGATCAGGCGCGCTTCGTTGATGCCCCCTGCATGGCACAGGTCCGGCTGAAGGACGCTCGCCGCGTGCTTCTCCAGCACTTCGCGGAAGCCCCACTTGGTAAACAGGCGCTCACCGGTCGCAATCGGCAAGTGCGTGCCGCGCGCGATCTCTGCCATCACGTCCGCGTTTTGGCATTGGCACGGTTCCTCAATGAACATCGGCTGGTAGGGTTCCAGCCCCTTGATCAGCAATTTGGCTGTCTGCGGGCTGATCGCGCCGTGAAAGTCAATGGCGATATCCACCTCCGGGCCGGCGACGGTCCGCATAGCCGCGAAGTGTTCGACGGTGCGCGCAACAAAGCCGGGCGTCTCCACAATCCGCGCCGGACGACCTCCCTGCACGCCGGTCTTGAATGCATTGAAGCCCAACGCCAGCCCCTGTTTGACCGCCTCAGTGTCACCCGCGTGCTTGTACATACGGATGCGGTCGCGGGTCGGCCCGCCGAACAGCTTATAAATCGGCACGCCCAACGCTTTGCCGGTCAAATCCCACAACGCCTGCTCGACGCCGCTCAATGCACTGGTTAGGATCGGGCCTCCGCGGTAGAAGGCGTGGCGGTACATCGCCTGCCAGTGATGGACGACGCGCGTGGGGTCCTGCCCGACAAGGTAGGGCGCCAGTTCCGCCACCGCTTGCGCGCACGTCAACGCGCGCCCCTCAAGGATCGGCTCGCCGAGACCCACCAACCCTTCGTCTGTATGAATCTTGAGGAAGAGCCAGCGGGGTTTCACCAAAAGAGTTTCCAGTCGCGTGATTTTCATTGACAGTCTCCTTCTGGATGCTTGGGCGTTGGAACGTGAGAACGTTCGAACGTTTAAACGTGGCTGGCGTTCTTTGCTGCCCTGATAAATACCCTGACCTTCGCGTGATCCTTTTTCCCCTTCGCCGCCTCCACCCCGCTGGAAACGTCCACGCCCCAGGGGCGCACCTGCGCGACGGCGTCGGCGACGTTGTCCGGCGTCAGGCCACCCGCCAGCAACAGACGACACCGCTCCGCCAGCCAGCGCGCCATCTCCAGATCGGTCACCTGCCCCGTGCCGCCCATCTGTTGCGGATGATAGGCGTCCACGAGAAGGTCTGGGGTAGACGGTAGGCGGTAGACGGTAGGCGGTAGACGGTAGACGGCAAAATTCTCCTGCGCCTCCGTGAGGGTTTGGGGGCGCAGGGCTTTGAAGGCATGCGGCGCGAGCGCCATAACCATTCCCGGCGTCTCTGCCCCGTGAAGCTGCGCCAGGTCCACACTGGCGGCGGCGATGGCCGCGCGCACGGCGTCCATCGGTTCATCCACGAACACCCCCACACAGCGCGGCGCAACGTCGCCAAATTCCGCGCGGATGGCCCGCACGATTTCCCCCGCCGGTTCCGGTGCAATATAACGTGGGCTAGGCGGATAAAAGATAAATCCCAAAAAATCCGCGCCCGCCGCCGTAGCGACGCGCGCGTCCTCAAGGTTGGTAATGCCGCAAATTTTTACGTATACCAATGGAATCGTCTCTAAAACGGCAAATCGGGAGTAGCGGGTTTCTGTGGTTGGGGGGAACCCGACTGAGGCGGTCGCCCGTCTAGCAACTCCCGTACCCTCGCCCCGACGTCTTCCGCTGTCACCAGCGCCTCGCCCACCAACATAGCATCCACGTCCAAAGCGGCCAGCCGCGCCACATCTTCCGGCGTGTGGATGCCGCTCTCCGCAACAACCGTGACGCGACCGAAAATACGGGGACGCAGGGCGGCAGTCGTGTCCAGGGTAACGTCAAACGTCTGCAAATTGCGGTTATTGATACCAATGATACGTGGCCGCAGGGCCGTGGCGCGCATCAATTCCTCAGCATTATGGACTTCAATCAGCGCGGCCATTCCCAGGTGGCGCGTGAGCGCGTAGAGGTTATGCAACTTCGCATCATCCAGCGCGGCGACGATGAGCAACAATGCGTCGGCGCCGGCGATGCGGCTCTCGTAGACCTGATACAAGTCTATGATGAAGTCCTTGCGCAACACCGGCACGGCGACCGACTGCTGCACAACACGCAAGTCGGCCAGACTGCCCTGGAAAAAGTGTTCGTCGGTCAGCACACTGATCGCTGCCGCGCCGTTGTCCGCGTATGTCTGCGCCAACGCCGCCGGATCGAAGTTCGGGCAGAGCAATCCTTTGCTTGGCGACGCCTTCTTCACTTCCGCGATCAAGCTGACACCCGGCGCCTGGAGCGCAGCCCAAAAATCGCGCGGCGGATGCGTCAACTCCGCTGCAACCCGCAGCGTTTCCAGGGGTGTTCCTTGTTTTTTCCGGGCCACCTCCTCGCGCTTGTGGGCAATGATGGTGTCCAGGATGGTCGTAGGGTTCGTCACCATTTGCGCGCCCGTAGGGTGAAAATCCACGGCAATTTCCCGGCGTGTTGGGGATAATGATACCAGCCCTTGACGCAAGGCTCCATGCCGGGGAAGAGTTTGAAGAACAGCCGGTCATACTCGTTGAACGCTTCCAGTTGCAATCCGGCCTTGAGCAGCGCGTTGAAGATGTCGCTGATCGTCCAGGCCCATTCATAGGAGGGTGACTGGTGCTGGTACATCGCGTCGGCGTAATCGCCCGCGGCATCCCAAAACAGCGGCTCGGCGGTGTGAAAGTACGAGAACAGCGGCTTCAACTCGCCCGATTCCAATTCCTCGAAAGCGTTCCACATCGGGTGCGATTCCATGATGTAGAACAGGCCGCCCGGCTTCAGAAAATGCGCGATGATCCGCCCCCACGCCTCGAGGTCGCGCAGCCAGCACAACACGCCGCGCGAGGTGTAGACGACGTCGAACTGCCCTTCCAAAACGTTGGGCAAATCGTAGATGCTCGCCTCGATGAACGTTGCGGGCAATTGCGTCTCCTCCGCCAACTGCCGCGCCGCCGCAATGGACGCCGCCGAAAAGTCCACGCCCGTGACCACCGCGCCCTGCCTGGCCCACGAGAGCGTGTCCGTCCCGATGTGGCATTGCAGGTGCAGCAGCGTCTTGCCCGTCACGTCGCCGACCTCGCGCAGCTCAATCTCATCCAGCGCGCTGCCGCCGGCCTTGAGCATGGCGACCGCTTCATACGCCTGGACGTGGGCAGGGACGACTTCATCCCAGTGGGCCTGATTGGCTTGTTCGGGCTGAGTAAGAGGATTGGGCATGTAGAAACCTCCCTTGAATCAGTCTTTACTGTTCATCCCATGCCATTGTACCTGTCATCCCCAAAGGAGCAAGACGCCCCAAAATTTCATCCCGCCTGCATCACGCCTTCTCCAGGAATACGATAGTGTGCGTCGCCATTTCCTGCCGTTTGAACTCGCGGTAGCCCAGCTTGTGGTAGAGGTGCAGCGCCGGCTCGCTTTTGTGACCGGTGAACAGCTCGAAGCGCCGCGCCGTGCTGAAATGCTGTTCCAGGGTTTGCAGCAATCGCGCGCCGATGCCCTGGTTTTGCACGTCAGGGTGGACGATCAGCCGCCCGATATAGCAGGTGCCGTCCTTTTCGTAGCCGCGCACCGAGCCGACGATGCGTTCCCCGGACGTGGCCTTGAAAAACGTCATGCGCGCAAAATCCGCCCGGATTTCCTCCGGCGTCTGGCGCAACGGCGGCAGGGTGAAGTCACTGTAGCGCTCGGCCTCGCTCCGGTAGGCCAGTTTTTGCAGGGCCAGGATGGCGTCTAGATCCGCCTCCGCCGCGCCCGTGATGGCGACGGCTTCCCAGTGATGCAACTCCTCCTGGGTGAAACGGCGCACCATCTCGCGGAACAGCGCCTCGATCAGGTCTGGGCTGACGCCGGCTTCCTCGGCCCATACGCGCCGCTGCTGCACCATCGCGGCGACGCGCTCGGCGGCTTGCACCTCTGCCGTAGTCGTCTTGAACTTCGCCGCTGCACGCACATACGGCGCCCGCTGCCCGATAAGCGCAACTATCTGCCGGTCAAGCGCATCAATGGCCGCACGGACGTCGGCTAGAGTTTGGCAATCAACAACAGGTTTCGTGATAACAGTGTCCATGTAATATATCCAGGCTCGCCGACCACTCACAATCTGCTTAATCTGCTAAATCTGCTGACTAAAAAATGGGGTTAGCCCACGTTTAGTCTACGATTTAGCCAACCATCCCCTGGCTACACGCCACCAACCCCTCAAGGCTACGCAACGCTGCCCCGCTGTCAATGCTTTCCGCCGCCTTGACGACGCCATCCGCCAGATCCGTCGCCAGCCCGCCCACGTGGAGCGCCGCCGCCGCGTTGAGCAGCACCACATCCCGCTTGGGGCCGCGATCTTTGCCGGAGAGGAGCGCGCGGGTGATGGCCGCGTTGGCCGCCGGATCGCCGCCGCGCAGGTCGGCAGGCGCGGCGCGGTCGAAGCCCAGGTCGCGCGGATCGAGCGTCTGCGTGACCACCGCCCCGTTGCCCGGCGCGACGCCAAACACGCTGATGCGGTTCGGGCCGGTCGTGGTCAGCTCGTCCAGCCCGCCGTCGCCGTGGACGACGTAGGCGGCCCGCGAGCCGAGCGCCTGAAGCACGCTTGCCAGCACGTCGGTGAGCGCGGGATCGTAGACGCCGAGCACCTGCGCCTGCGCGCCCGCCGGATTCGTCAGCGGCCCCAGGATGTTGAAGACGGTGCGCACGCCCAACTCGCGGCGCGGGCCGATGGCATACTTCATCGCCGGGTGCAGCTTCGGCGCGAAGAGGAAGCCAATGCCGATCTCGTCAATGCACTGCGCCACCTGCTCCGGCGTCAAGTCGAGGTTGACGCCCAACGCGCCCAGCACATCCGCACTGCCCGACTGACTGCTCACACTGCGGTTGCCGTGCTTGGCGACGCGCAGCCCCGCGCCCGCCGCCACAAACGCCGTCGTTGTGGAGATGTTGAATGTGCCGGAGCGGTCGCCGCCGGTGCCGCACGTGTCTATCAGGCCGTCCTGGTGCGGCGTCACCCGCACGGCGGCCCGGCGCATCGCGCGCGCGCAGCCGGTGATCTCCTCCACCGTCTCCCCCTTCACGCGCAGCGCGATGAGGAATCCGGCGATCTGCGCGGGCGTCGCCTCCCCCGTCATCACCTGCGCCATCACCCCCTCGGCCTGCTCCATCGTCAAAGACTGCCCCTCTAACAGTTGATTCAAAGCTGTGGTAATCATCGTTTTCCTCCTAAATACCTGGTAATGGGTAATGAGTAATGGGTAATGAGTAATGAGTAATGAGTAATGAGTAGACTGACTCCTTACTCATTTCTCCTTACTCATTTCTCGTTACTTACTGCATCTCCAAAAAATTCTTCAAAATGGTCTTCCCATGTTCCGTCAAAATACTTTCGGGATGAAATTGAACGCCGACGAGGGGGGCGGTCTTGTGGTGGAGCGCCATCACTTCGCCGTCAGTGGTGAAGGCGGTGGCCGTGAGGCAGTCGGGCAGCGGCTCCTGGACGAGCAGGCTGTGGTAGCGCATCGCTGTGAACGGGCTGGGCACCCCTTCGAACACGTCCGTCCCATAGTGATAGACCGCGCTGGTCTTGCCGTGCATCAACCGGTCGGCGCGATCCACCGTGCCGCCAAACGCCGCCCCGATGCACTGGTGTCCCAGGCACACGCCGAGGATGGGCGTCGTGGCGTGAAATTCGCGGATGATGTCCACCGACACGCCGCCGTCGTCCGGCGTCCCCGGCCCCGGCGAGATCACAATCGCGCTCGGCTGCATCGCGCGGATTTCGTCCAGCGTGATGGCGTCGTTACGCCGCACCGTCATCTCCGCCCCCAACTCCCCCAAATACTGCACCAAATTGTACGTAAACGAATCGTAGTTATCTATGACGAGTATCATTGTATTTTCCTCCTTGAATGATTGATGGTAGACGGTAGACGGCCCTGTCTACTGTCTACTGTCTACTAGATTCCCTGCTCCGCTATCTCAATCGCCTTGCTCAACGCGCCGGCTTTGTGCATCGTCTCGTGGTATTCCGTCGTCGGGTCGCTGTCGGCGACGATGCCCGCGCCGGCCTGCAAATAGGCTACGCCGTCCTTGAGGACGATGGTGCGGATGGTGATGCAGGTGTCCATGGCGCCGTTGAAACCGAAGTACCCCACCGCGCCGCCGTAAGGCCCGCGCTTGACGCCTTCCAGCTCGTCAATGATCTCCATCGCCCGCACTTTGGGCGCGCCGCTGAGCGTCCCCGCCGGGAAGGTGGTGCGCAGCAGGTCGAAGGCGTCCAGCCCGTCGCGCAGGCGGCCCTCCACGTGGCTCACCAAGTGGATGACGTGGGAGTAAGTTTCGGTGACGAGCAGTTCGGGCACGCGGATCGTGTTGAAATCGCAGACGCGGCCCAGGTCGTTGCGGCCCAGGTCCACGAGCATGACGTGCTCGGCGCGCTCTTTGGGATCGGCCAGAAGTTCGGCTTCGAGCGCGCGGTCGGCTTCGGGCGTCGCACCGCGCGGGCGCGTCCCGGCGATGGGGCGGACGGCGGCGGTGCGATCTTGCAGGCGCACCAGCACCTCCGGCGACGATCCGATCAAATAAGCATCGCCAAAATCGAGAAAGAACATATACGGCGACGGATTGATGCGCCGCAGCGCCCGGTAAATGCTGAACGGCTCGGCGGCAGTGGGGCGCGCCAACCGCTGCGAGAGCACCACCTGGAAGATGTCGCCCGCCGCGATGTACTCCTTGGCCCGGCGGACGGCGTCCTCGTACTGCGCCTGCGTCAGCGTGGAGGTGACGGGCGCATCGGCGGGGGCGGGCGCGGCGGGCGTGTAGGCCAGCGGCGCGCGCACCTGCGCTTCGAGCGCGTCCAGGCGGGCGAGGGCGGCGTCGTAGGCGGCGTCCAGATCGCAGCCGGCGGGCGTGGGCGCATTGGCGAAGAGCAGCAGCCGGTGCTGGACGTGATCGAAAACGACGAGCGTGTCGGTGATGAACAGGTGCATATCGGGCAGGTCGCGGTCGTCCGGCGGCGACGCCCACGTCTGACCTTCGGGCCGCTGCTCGAAGAAGCGCACCATATCGTAGCCCAGGTAGCCCACCGCGCCGCCGAAGAAACGCGGTAGCCCCTTCACCAGCTCGTGGACGGGCGCGACGGGTTGGAACTGCGCCAACGCCGCTTCAACGACGGACAGCGGGTCCTCGCCGGCGGCGAGCGTGCGCGTCACCGCGTGGCCGTTGTCGCGCACCGTCACCTCGCGCCCGCGTGCGATGATCTGGCGGCGCGGGTTGAATCCCAGGAACGAGTACCGCCCCAACTGCTCGGCGCGCTCGACGCTTTCCAGCAGAAAGCCCACGCCCTGCCCGCGCAGCTTGAGGTAGACCGATACCGGCGTCTCCAAATCTGCCGGCAATTCCCGGTAGACCGGAACCAATGCGCCTTGCGCCGCCGCTGTACAAAATTGTTCGCGTGTAAGTGTATTCATTGTTTTACCTCATTAGTGATGGTAACGAGTAATGAGAAATGAGTAATGGTTGAAACCGTCCCTTACTCCTTACTTCTTACTCATTACTCATTTCTTCTTACTCCCAAACAAAAACGCCCCTCATCCCTGTACAGGGACGAGAGGCGTTTGAGCTTCCCGTGGTACCACCCTGGTTGAGCCGGTGTTTCTATGTCCTAGAAACAAAAAATCGCGCCCATCGGACGCGATTACTATGCCAGCCCCACTCTGTGCAGGTACAGTCTTCACAGCAGACAATACCCTCGGCCTTGATAACGGTGGCGACTCCGGCTCGCTCTACTTCCGCAGGTTCGATTGAGCAGCTCCCCGGCCCATTCACCCTTGCCGTCTGCGAGAGGACTCTCACCGTAGTGTCCCCATCTCTGGCGCGCGTACAAAGGCTACTTTCCCAGATCAACGCTTTTGTAATTTACAACTGCCCCAAACTATACCCGAAGCCGTGAAAATGTCAAGAGGTTTTTGAAATATATTTTTGGGCGCACAAAGTGCGCCCAAAAATATAAACCGTTTCGCCATTGACAAACTACTAACTTGTAGTATAGTTTTCTCGTAAACTACTAATAGGTAGACTAATTTATCGAATGTCTGTTCGTTATGCATTATTGGGTCTGATCGCACAACAACCGCGCCACGGCTACGAGTTGCACGCTGCGTTTACGGCGCTCGTCGGCGGGAAAGAGACGTGGGATGTGAAGCCGGCGCAGATTTACACGACGCTGGCGCGGCTGGCGGAAAGTCAACTGGTAGCCGAAGAATCTGTCGAGAAAGAGGGCGGCCCGGAAAAACACGTCTACGCCATCACCCCCGCCGGAGAAGCCGAGTTGCGCGCCTGGTTCAACAGCGGCGTGCTGGACGCGCATCTGCACGATGAGTTCTACGTGAAGTTGATGGTGGGGCTGGCGTTGGATGAAGTGGATGCGCGCCGCATTCTCCAGGTGCAGCGGACAGCCCTGTACCGGGAATTGCATCGCATCACAGCGCAACGGCAGACCATTGACCCGAAAACGGCGCTGGCGCAAATCCTGCTGCTGGACAAGACCGTGATGCACCTGGAAGCCGACCTGCGTTGGATCGAGATGGTGGAAGCCCGTCTGGATGAAGTGCAGCGCCAGCCGTTGCCCCAACCGGAGCCGAAGCAGCGGGGCAGACCGCCTAAAAAAGAGTAGCGGGTAATGAGTAATGAGTAATGAGTGAAAAGTGTCTGAAATGGCGAATGTCCCTCATTTCTCATTTCTCATTTCTCTTAACTTTCATAAGGAGTATAAACAATGTCGCTCATTCAAACTGAAAACTTAACCAAGATTTACGGCGCGGGGGAAACCGCGATTACGGCGCTGGATCATCTGAATCTGGCGGTGGAAACCGGCGAGTTTATCGCCGTGATGGGGCCGAGCGGCTGCGGCAAGTCCACGCTCCTGCACCTGTTGGGCGGGCTGGATCGGATGACGGAAGGCCGCGTGGTACTGGACGGCAAAGACATCGCGTCTCTCGACGACGCCGCGCTGACCGAGCTGCGCCGCCGCAAGATCGGCTTCATCTTCCAGTTCTTCAACCTCATCCCGGTGCTGACCGCGCTGGAAAACGCCGCGCTGCCGCTCATCCTGGACGGCGTCAAGCCTGCCGCGGCGCACGCCAAAGCCACCGAGTGGTTAGGCAACCTGGGCCTCGGCGACCGCGTCCACAGCCGCCCGGATCAGCTTTCCGGCGGGCAACAGCAGCGCGTTGCCATCGCCCGCGCCCTCGTCGCCGACCCCGCGCTCATCCTCGC
>Ga0116144_10000365_pt1 | contig 60991 bp, 42 predicted proteins | sample AD_UKC035_MetaG_FD_89746 | JGI IMG/M metagenome (GOLD analysis project Ga0116144, IMG submission 89746) | Active sludge microbial communities of municipal wastewater-treating anaerobic digesters from USA - AD_UKC035_MetaG | ecosystem: Engineered > Bioreactor > Anaerobic > Digestate | place: USA...
CAGGATCTCAAGCGCGATTTGCGCCTTTTGGCTGGCGGAAAAGTGTTTTCGTTTGGGCATGGTGTTCCAAGTTTACACCTTATTTTTGCCCTTTTTCGTGTCCAGTTTTTGTTAGCCACTTAAAGGTCTGGCTGACTGTAGCGCGACCTGTTCCCGCCAGATTTTCGAAAATAATTTGTTCTCCTTGGGGCATGTCGTCCACATACAAATGTGCTATGGCCAACGCACTTGATACTTCAAGATCAGCAGTCACAAAAACAAGGTACTTCTGTTCTGATTGGGGCGATAGGGTTAGCGTGGTACCGGGCACATCTTGAGGATCTTCTGTGAGTGAAATTCTATGCGTGTCAGGAATAGATGCTTGAATCTGCCCAGCCTCAAGGTGGGTGTTACTACTATTTATCGTACCAGCGGGTAAACTCATGGCAGACGGAACATCTCTGACAAGTTCTCTGGGTAACATCTCACTGTCACCAGTCACCTGCACGCCCAAGTACACATCGGGTTGCTCCCATATAGTTGCTGCGATTGGTGTCAGGCTACCCAAATAAGCATTGAACAAACCATTCGACACTTTTATATTCTGAGTTTCTTCCCATAACGCTGTTCCACCTGTAGGGGAAACATATAACCGAAAAGTCATGGTTACGGTTCCGTTGACCGGATTGCCACCTTTATCTGTCAATGTTCCCTGGTAAGGAATACTGCCGGCAACAACATCTGGATCAGCAGGAGCATCGGGGCTGATACCTGATGATGCCCGTGCGCTGTAAGCGAACAACATTGCAGCCACCACTACGATTGTGCCGAAGTTGGGAACTAGCTGACGCAGAAATACTTGTAATAGAGCGGAACGTTTTGGAATTCCGGGCCTATTTTGTGTCATCATTTTAGTTTCTCCTAAATCACTTGTTTGTCAGCCAGGTGGTTATCTCGTTATCAGAGGCAGGAAATTTGTGTAGGTGAAAGTTGGATTGCAGGGCGTAGACCAGTAACCAGAGCAGATGACATACAAACTGGAATGCATATTTCCCACCATGGATGGCTGGCCAAAAGTACCTTTCAGCACGTAGTTTGCCGATTCGGGATATGTGCCAGACCAAGAAGCGCTCCAGGTGCTCCTCAATAAATCATAACTCTCTGATGAAGGCCGGTCCGGATAAACATTCAAGAAAATCGAATCCGAATACACTGGCGAAAGGTTGCCTGCCCGGTCCCGGTATTGGATCTCGACTGTGTGAGTTTGCCCGCTGGTAGCTGGAAGCAGCCAATACATGGGCGACAGGAATGCCTGCCAGTCGTACCAGGTGCCGCCGGCGTCGCGTACTCGCATCTGGTTGATGCCGCTCGCAGCATCGCTAGCTGCGCCTTGCAACCTGACAAGAGTTGCATAACTCGTTGTGGCATCACTGTTGATCAGCAGCGAGCCAGTGGGTGCTGTGGCATCATAACGCAAGATAAACGCAGTTTGCCAACTGCTCCAATTCCCAGCGTTATCTTTAGTGCGGATGCGCAGATAGTAACTGCCTTCAGAGATGGCGGGCGGATCAAAGCTGGTTCCCGTAGTCCATACGGCTGGAGGATTACCACCGGAATTTGGGCCCCAATCGTATTCATAGCCGGCCAGGCCACTGGTCGCATCACTCGCCCCGCTCCAGGTGAAGTTTGCGTCACGGCAGGTGTTTTGCCAGACGTTACTGGAGGCTGTGCAGCTAGGCGCAGCGCTGGTGGGGTTAGCTGGCGCGGTTGTATCAACCTTGATCGAGAAAGATTTAATACCTTCCCAATGCCCGCCATTATCAACAGCCTGGTATTCGATAGTGTGCTGACCATCTGGAACCGGAACAGGAGCAGAGTAGGTGATCCAAGATCCACCATCAAGCCTGTACTGGATAGAGTTCACCCCTGATCCCCCCGGGTTGTCCTGCGCTGTCAGCGTCATATAAACTGATGAAATATACCAGTCATTTTCCCCTAAAGTTCCCTGAATACTTATTTCAGTTATGGGTGGTTCAGAATCGCAATCCCTGTAATGCTGTTGATAGGGAGCAAAGCCAGTCACCCCAGACATTGGTTCCGGAAGGATGCTGGTTGGATTCGTTAAGCCACCACTAAATAAACCAAAGTGCAAGTGGGTACTACCGCAGGCTCCGGTGCAATCCGCCGTTCCTACAAAGTCGCCCGGTTGGACATAAGACCCATCGCCGATAGTTGAAAACAGGTGGATATACCACGTAGAATAATTCGCATCAGCATCGTAAACTATTTTTACATAATTACCATTAACGGGATGAGACCCAGCCACAACGTTGCCACCATGGGCTGCATAGATTGGAGCTTCCCAGGTTGCCCCATCTTCATTTACCCAGTCTAAACCATACGAGTTGTATTGGTCACAGGCATGACCAGGAGTTTGTCCACAATAACCATTTGTGATATGCCAATGTCCACAAAATGGGAACTGCAATGCAGGTTGACCCAGTGTGCCATCCAAATCAGTTGAGAAATCTCGTTCCGATACTATTGGAGGCAACTCAGGCACACGAATGGAAACTATACCTAGCCATTGAAATGTAGATAAAATGTATAGTAAATCAGGTGGTATTGCATTGGAGTTTAGATTCCCTAACGATAAAGTATAGATTTTTTGTTGGTCATAGCCATAGATTGTAAACATGTATCCTAAATCCGTGGCGTAGATTTGGTTTAAAGCCGGTTTTCCCCCCAAGGTCGCGTATGATGATGAGGTGATCTCAACCATCGCATCCCGATCTTGTCTATCGACCCAAGCCTCAAGATTTTGCTCATCCAATTCCTGGTTCTGAATTGTTACATTAAGTTTATTACCCTCAGGTGTTGCAAACTGTACAATATGAGCAACCCCCGAATCCCATTCGTCAACGAACGTAAAATTCTGAGGATAGTTGAATTTAAAGCCGTAGTCACTATTGATGTACTCGTTAACCAAGTTGGTTTGAGCGCGTGTAGATTGCTTAGACACAATCATATAGATGAAAATCAGGGCCAAGGCATAGAAGATGAATTGAAAACGTTTCATGTTGTCCTTCCTTTTACTTTTCATAGATACGGAGAGCCGATATCATTGAAATTCAATTTATCGGCAAGGATGGTTTTATCTCAACTCACTATGGCTCAATTACAACAATTTGACGTTGCCACGCCCAGTTGACATCAGTTTCAGAATTGAGCCAGGCCATTGCCCGAAATGTATACGTTCCTGCAGGTAGCTGTGTAAACAGGTAGCTGCCCGAGCAACCCCAGTTATCATCCTCCACTCCTCCATCAAGGTGGGCTACTGCAACCCAGGCATCACCCTGATAAACAAAAATTGCACAATACCGGGTAACAGATTGGCTTGTCTGGTAGCGAGCAGTCATAGAGACAAGTACTGGAGCTCCACTGGTCTGAGTTGTTACCTCGATAAAATCCTGATTATTTAATCCTTTAACTGGTTGCCAATTTACCACACTAGATTCGGAAACGACTATATTTTCATCAATAGAATCGTACCCTAATAATTTTGACGGGACTTGCTCAGCGCTCAGCGCATAAGGCACATTTCCGATGATTTCTCTTGGAGCCATCTCGCTATCATCCTCGATTTGAACACCCAGATACACCTCATCATATTCCCATACTGTAGTATGGAATAGGGACTACACTTCCGAGGTTGGCATTGAATAACCCGCCGCTAATCGGTATTGTTTGCGGTTCTTCCCAAAGTAAATTTCCATCTGTTGCATCATCGTAAAACCGGAAAGTTATATCTACCGTGCCATTCACTGGCTGTTGGGTGGCATCCACCAGCGTTCCCTGGTAAGCGATTACCCCGGGTACGGCATCAGGGGAAGCCGGACTTTGTGGCTCCTGTGCTGAAGCAGCCCAAGCGTCATAAGCAAAAAGCATCAAAGCCATTATCACCAAAGTGCCGATATTGGGGAATAAATAGCGCGAAATACCCCTGGACAGGTTAAGGGTGTTGGTCATGGCATTCTCCCTTCTCAAATTGAACATATGGGTTTTGGCCCACGGAATGATAAATGAGGCCTTGAATAACTGCTAGTCGTGGAGGTCTTGGTTTCTATCCCCCACATATCTGATAATACCACGTCTGCTAGCGTTAAACAATCTTCTCATAATTGGCTCGAAGCTCAGTTTAGTCTCTTCCGGGGCTGGATGTTATGGTCGCTCATCCGCCCGGTAGCTCCGGCATTGTTTGTTGCCTTGAAGCAACGATCTGCCGTCACAAGGCAACCAAGAGCGCCGGACTGCGCTCATCAACTCAAACGGACGTATCTCAAATTAACTGTAAATTTCCATAAGTACAGTTAATTCTATATCGGAGGCAACCATGCATGCTCATATCATTCCCCGCCAGGAGGCCATCGCTTTCCTGGCAAAACCCAAAGCCGACTGGGTTGACCGGCTGTGGGATGGGACTGGATTCAATCCACGCAAGTACAAAACGCCGCGCAACACGCGCGGACCAGGCGGGGCGGTCGATCTGCTCAACCTGGGCGGGTACTCGCCGGCCGGAAAACTGGTGTGCGTTGCCAGGATCGGCATGGCGCCGTACCAGAACAAACCCGCCATCGCCGCGGTGGGTGCGGACCTCGCCCCCTACACCGCTTACCTGATGCGCCTGGCAGGCATCGGCCTGGAGCACAGCGACCTGGTTGAGTTCTTGACCAACGCCATCCAGCGGCTACGCAGCGACCTGGTTGAGCGTGGACGCGACTTCCGCTACTTGCTCAGCCTGGACGACCCGCAGGAGCGGCTTATCGAAGGCGACGGCGTTCTGCGCTGTTCCCGCGCCGTAACCGGACAGGTGTATATCGAGACTGGAGCGATGCATGCTGGCATGACTCGCAGCAAAAACCAGCCTACCCGCTACATCACCGACGATGGACAGATCCGCTCGATCTACCAAAACGGCGTGAACATCGCCGCGCAGGTGGATGCCAGCGGTCGGCCGGTGATCCAGGAAGGCGTGAAACACCGCTTTGTCTGGGTGCTGGGCGAGAAAAGCAGTATAGAGTATGCCACATGGCGGCGCGTCTTGCCCGCCTGGGTACGCGAACCTGAATGGGGACGCAGCGGTCTGGGTTGGACACAGCCGCGCCTGCTGGTCAAACGCACCCACCTGGGCGTTGCCGCTCACGGCCAGGTCAATGACCTGGTGCAGTTGGCAATTGCTTCTTTCGGCCACCTGCTCCGTTTCGGAGAAGAGCTGAGCGGAGAGGCATTCGCCGAGCGCATTGCCCAGGCATACGATGAAAGCAACCCCCGCACGCAAGCTGTACTGGCCGGGCTGCGCTGACATCATAGTATCAAACGGAGGCAAACCATGTTCCCAACCTGCTCCCACGTGGGAGGGTCGGGAACAACCGCCTTCCTGACCATCCCGCGCCGGGACTACAACTCGTTCTCCCCACCTTCGACACTGCCGGTCATGCTGGTAGCAACATCCTGGTGGGATAACGAACGCAAACGGCTGACGATCCCTAAACACCCGCCCGAAGGACGCCGAGTTGCAGACTCGGGTGGCTTCCTGGCACACCAGCGTTTTGGTGGCTTTCCCTACTCAATAGACCAACTGGCCGATTGGGCACTGGCCAGGGGGGCAGAATGGGTAGCTTGCCCAGACTGGCCCTGCGAGCCGGAGATCGCCCGCGGCGAGGTGGACTACCGCATCCAGCGCACCGTAGATTCCGCCATCGAAGCCATGCAGCGCCGGCCGGATTGCAATTGGTATCCGGTCTTGCAGGGCTGGAAGGTGGAGGATTACCTGAAGTGCTGGTGTCTATACGAAACGGCAGGGGTGACCCCGCGCGCTATCGGCACGCTCTGCCGGCGCGGTAAAGCCCGCCAGATCGCCGCCATCCTGGGCGACATCCTGGCTGCCCACCCCGGCCACCGCTATCACCTGTTTGGGGTGAAGCTGGATGCCTTGAAGCACCCCGAAACTGCTGCCGCGGCGGAATCGATTGATACTGCCGCATGGTCCATGCTCGACCACAGGCTCAAAGCAGCCTGGGGCGTGAATGAGTATCGTATCTCGTCCAGCCTGGCCCACAAGGTCGGCATGACCCGCTGTGAGCTCTCTACTTTCCTGGCCGAGCGCTACTACAAACGTATCCAAAGCCTACTGACGAGAAACCGCCAGCCGGTGCTTTGGAATTTCAACCAGTGACTTGACTTCACTGGCATCTTAAAACGGAGGAAAACAACGTGGCAACACGTATCGAAAACAATTCTGTTTCCGTGTTCGTGCGCTGCTTCGCGCTGGCGAACTACCACGGAAGCACCACAATCGTTTACATCGAGTTCCCGCCCCAGCACATCAAGTCGATTGGTGCGGTCTGGGCATCGATGGTCAACGGCACCCACGAACCGATGTCGCTCTATGACGCAGGCAACCGCCGCCTGACCGTGTTCGGTCTGAATCGGCGTTATGAGCGTCTGGACAGCGACTGCCCGAACCTGGCCGGGCGGGGTAAAAGCCGTCCGAAGTTTGTGCGCCTGGTGGCGCCCGAAGCGTCGAAGATCGAGAAGGCCGAAAATGGTTTTATCGTGCTCGACCGCTGGGGCATCCCCCTGGGCGCCGTCCTGGCCGCCATGCTGGAGCATGGGACGCAGTTCCCCATGCAGCTCGGCTGGGGCGACTACCTGCTCGCCGCCGCCGAAAGGGAGGGTTTTGCCCTCCCCCTGGCGACCGGCAGCGAACGCCCGGTGAAAGGCTATCACCTGCAGGGCGCAACGCCCTGGGCCGATCTGATCGCCCAGGGCATCAAGAGCGGCGCCATCAGCCTGGATGGCCAGACACGCGGTATCCCTGTCTCGCAGGGTATCCCGGTCAAGCTGCCGGTCCAGAAGGCGACTGTCACCGCCGACATCGACATCTAACCTAAACGAAACCTTTACCGGGGACGCGCTGCGCTCCCCGGTGGGGGAGTTCTGCGCGTCATCCGGTGAAACGGAGGACACCATGAGGCTTGAAGGCCAAACGAAATTGGGGTACTACCCCACGCCAGATAAGACCCTGGCAAAGATCATCACCTGGCTGAGCATCGCCCCACAAGGCGAGGCTTTACGCCGCTACCTTGACCCCTGCGCCGGTAAGGGCGAGGCGCTGGCCGCTGTCGCCAACGCCTATCCGGGCGAAACCTACGGCATCGAGCTGTCGGACGTGCGCGCTCGCGAGGCAGAACAGTTGCTCACGCGCGTGATCTGCACCGGCTACGAGAACGCCCGCCTCTCAGACGAAGCCTACTCGCTAGTCCTGCTCAACCCGCCCTACGACGGCGAGAGCATGACCGGTGGGGGCACGCGCATGGAGGAGTCGTTCCTGGTCAACCGGGAAACGACCTACCGCCTGGCGCACGGCGGGGTGCTGGTTTACATCATCCCGCACAAGCGCATCAACGAGCGCATTGCCCGCCACCTGTTCGGCTGGTACACCGATCTGCGCTGCTTCAAGATCGACGCGGACGAATACGATGTGTTCGACCAGTGCGTTATCTTCGGCCTGCGCCGCCCCAAGTACAACACTCCTACCGGCGACGACCTGCGCCTGGCGCAAGCCTGGACAGAGGGTCAGACCGTGACCGCCTACGAAGAGGTCGAGGTGGAGGTCGAAAAGGCCATCGAGCAGGGTATCAAGCGGATCAAGGTGAAAGAGCGCCGCCCGATCTTTGGCGAGCTGCCCTGCCTGCCCGAAGGGCATGGCGAGTACGCCATCCCCCCAGCAGGCAACAAGTTCCCCTTCCGCTTCCAGTACGATGCGGTTTCGCCCGAGGAGTTGCTGCGCGAAGCTGATGAAGCGGCCGGCCGCCTGGATATGAGCCGGGCCTGGATCAACCTGGCCCCCAAGACTGAGCCGGAGGTGTACGTGCCGGCGATGACCCCCAAGAAGGGCCACATCGCCCTGCAAGTCTCCGGTGGTCTGCTCGGCACCAACCTGGTGCGCCTTCCAGGCGGCGAAAAACGCCTGATCAAAGGTGCGATCCGCAAAGTCACCGTCACCAAAGACGGCGACGAAGAGGATGGCGAACTGGGCGAGGTTGAGGAACGTATCGAGCTGGATGATCGCAAAAAGCATCTCAAGAAGGTTGAGATGCACGAGCAGTTCCAGAACCTCTTTGCCACGCTCGACGAGCGCGGCGACATCACCATCACCACCAACCCCAGCGAGATCGCCGAGGCGCTAGATCTGTATGTCGAGCAGCTGGCCGGGCAGTTACAACTGCGCAACCAGCCGCGCTATGATATGAAGCCCGAACCCTGGGAGTGGGCAGCATTCGATCCCCTGTCGAAAGGTCGCCTGCTGCCCGGTCGGAATACAACCGGCCTGACCGACTTCCAAAAACACCTGGCCATTGCGCTGGGACGCCTGATGCTTGCGTTGGGCGCCGGCTTTATCAATGCAGAGATGGGGTCAATGTGTGGCCCGCGTTCGCCGCAAGGCGGACGGCAATATTCGGCTAATAACGGCGAAGCCTGTACAGGGAAATCCCTGATGGTAATGCCGTGGGAAGTCGTCCTGAGTACCAAGTGAAGGATTGACCCCGTAACGACTGATGGCGAAAGCCTGAGACAGCGGTCGCTCGCAGATGCGAAATCCAATGCCGCTGTCATACGCCGAACCCCAAGCCATCCCCTTGGGTGAAGTCATAGTCTGCGCTTTCGGAAACGAAAGAATACGTGCAGGAAAAACAACCATCTCGATTGCGATTGCCGAGTACCTGCGTGCGGCGCTCGAACGGCGCGGCGCGGGACGCTCCCCCTACCCTGGTCTGGTTGTTGGGCCTGGGGTGGTCACCGGCCAGGAAAACTGGCCGAAGGAGATCCGTGAAGTCACCCCCGGCGCAACCGGCAAGGTGATCACCATCGGCGTCAAGCCGCTCCCCAAGACGATCAAGATCGGGGAATGGCTCAAACGGCAGAACCTGAACCTGGATGAGAACCGGCTGGCTGGCAGAGACGCGGATTGGTCACTCGACCACATCCTCGCCGCCGCCAAAGAGCAGGACATCATCCTGGAAGAGCAGCCGCTGCGCCAGGCGCTCCAACGCGCCGCTAAGAACCCACCTGCCCGCCGCAAAGGGGCCTCCGGCCCAAACCTGCTGGATGGGCGCATCGGCGGTTTGCTGTGGACCGGGCGGGTGTTGTACGACGAGGAAAACGCCGGCGAGATCGCCCGGAAGTATTCGCTTCCGCAGTTCATCGCCGAACACCAGGCTGGCAAAATCCCCGAAAAGAGCTTTGCCATCCTGTCCTACGAGACGGCCAAGCTGGGCTCCGGGCGCGTCCCTGCCATGCGCACTCGCAAGATACGGGTGTGGACGGAGTGGGAAGATTGGCGCGGCAAACACCGCGCGTCGCGGCTCGAAACGATTTACACCTGCCCCCAATGTGGGGCGGTGGTAGCCGAGAAGTACGACGAGGAAAGCGGCAAGCCGATTGACCCTATCAACGAGCACGGGGTTGATCAGTTCATCGGCATCCGCCGCCGCTGCTGCCAGGCGCACGTGACCAAGCGCGTGTGGAACCCTGCCAAGGGCAAGCACGAAACCGCCACCCACGACGAGTACGGCAAGCGCCTGGTGTGCGGCAATCCGTTGTTCGAGGAAACCGCTCTGCGGCGCGAGTCGGCCGCTTCCTACGCCCTCAAGAAAGTCCGCAAGACCTTCGGCCTGCTCCTGGTGGATGAAGTTCACCAGGCCAAGGCCAAAGGCACCGGCGTGGGCTGGACTCTGGGCGCGTTCTCCGGCGTGAGCCGCTGGACGATCGGTTTAACTGGGACCCTCTTTGGTGGGTACAGCACGAGTATCTTCATGCTGTGGTACCGCCTGATCGGGGAAGTCCGTCGAGAGTTCTCCTTCGACGGCGACCAGAAGTGGGCCGAGAAGTTTGGCCTGCTCAAACGGGTATTCTACACCGAATCGGATGCGGTGGTCGAGGACGGCGCCTACACGGGCGCCAAGTTCTTCGATACCGTCTCCGAGAAGCCGGGCATCTCGCCCGCCATCGTGCGCTACGGCCTGCCGTACTGCACCTTCTCCAGCCTGAAGGATATCGGGCTGCCGCTGCCTGGTTACTCCGAGCAGATCGTGCGCATCCCGATGACCGAGGCCATGCGGGTGCAGTGCATCCAGGCAGACGGCTCGAAACAAAAAGCGGGCCTGTTCGCCTGGGCGCTGGAGCAGCGCAAGGACCCAACCGGCAAAGGCGCTATCAGCGTCTGGCTGAACACTGCTCTTAACCGACCCGACGCCATGTGGCGGTATGAAGATGTGTTCTTCAACCGCAATCTGGGCGGGCGCGGCCGCTGGGCTAACCGCAAGCGCGAGCAGGTATGCAGCCTGCCGGAAGTCGTAGGACAGGGCGAATGGCTCCCCAAGGAAACCTGGCTGGCAGACACTTGCCAGGCCGAGAGACTCATGGGACGCAAGACGCTCGTGTTCGTGCGCCAAACCGGAGAGCGCGACATCCAGGAACGGCTAAAAGCCTGTCTGGAAGCGCGCGGCCTGCGGGTCGGCATCCTGCGCCCCACCTTGGCCCCTGCCCGCCGGGCGACCTGGATCAAGCAGCACGCCAGCCAGTTCGATGTGCTGCTCTCAAATGCCCGCCTGGTGCAGGTCGGCCTGAACCTGACCACGTTCAGCACGGCAGTTTTCTTCGAGCTGGAGTGGAGCCTCTACGTGGTTTGGCAGGCTATGCGCCGCCTGTACCGCCCCGGCGCGCCGAAACCGGTCAAGTTGTATTTCCCGGTGTATGAAGATACGCTGGAGGAATCAGCCCTGGACCTGATCGGCGCCAAGATGACCGCCGCCATGATGTTCTACGGCGACGAGGTCGGCGGTGCCCTGACCGAGGGCGACGAGGGCGATCTACTGAACGATATCGTGCGCGCCGCGCTGGGCAAGCTCAACGTAGGACGCTCCGAGGGTATGTTCTCGGTCGGCTCGACCAGCTCCGATTCGGCTTACGGATCGCCAACCGCGATCAGCCCGCTCCTGGTGAGTTGGGCGCAGTGGGCTGTAGAGCGTAACCTGGTGGTTGCCCGGCGCAGCAAGAAGCAGCGCCAGGTGCAGACTGGGCAAGCGATGCTGTTCTAAGGCAACGCGAGTGTGCAACCCGCACACCCATAAACAAAACTTAAAAAGCCCTGGCACAACCTGCCGGGGCTTTTTTGATTCCGCCACTAGGATCGGCCGACAAGGATTAATCGCCCAAGATCACTGCACACACTACGGTATATTCATAGCTATACAATTCCCGGGCCAAGACACAGGCTTGCCGAGGGGCGTGACTGATAGCCGCCGCGGCAACCTCCCAATTGATGTCTGATGCAAACAGGAAAGTTTTAACATCTCCCTGTGCACAGCCATCCCACAAGGAAAGCCTGACCCGATTGCCTGCGGTCTCTTTCCATGCCAGGGCAAAACCATCTTGTCCATCCCAGGCTTTGCTCGGCGGGCCAGCGATTTCTTCTTGTCCAGAAGGCATGATCTGTGGGCTCCAATTCAGTGACGCGTCGAGGCATTGGTAATAGATTCCAGTGACTGTATCCCCCGGCACCGGCACCTGGCCGGTCCAGTAAACGTGTAAGTTGTTCTGGATGTCAAGTTGGGTTTCCCGTCCCAAGATTTTGCCCGTGCCGATTTGCCCCTGGATAACAAACTGCCCATTCAACCAATACGAATGGTAAAGGGTCTCGTTATAAGCATCGTTGCCATACAGGTGAACGCCACCAGCCATGTCGGGCCAAACAAGATAAATGGGATGGCTACCGCCAAGGTAGATATGTACTGGTTGTGACCAGCCTTCAGCGGTATGCTGCGTTTGATAGATCTGGCTACCCAAAAGGGCTACGCCAGTATATGTGACACGGATAGCACCCTGGTCATCGAACTGCACCATGCCCTGGATATCTGCGTTTGAGCGAACCACTTCATCTTCGGTGCTCCACTGGTTACCATCGAAAACGGCATATGACAGACGGTAAGGATTTTCTACACTAGAGCCAAACCAGTTCGCCCACAGCAGATGCAATTTGCCGTCACTGTCAATGATGGGCGGGAACAGCGTTTCAGAGGTCCCCAAAGATTCGGCTACCGGAGCAGCTGCCATCCACCCCTGCTCGGTCAGGTAGGTATGATAGATATAGCGCGGGGAAGTGTACGTATCCCAGAGAATATGCGGCCGGCCAGATCGATCGATTACCAGGATAGGAGCGTGGTTTGGGCGCGGGGATAAGGTGATTTGCGAGGGAGGCAGCCATCGCCAAGTGAAATCGTAGTTCTTAACCACCAGCGGCAGATATACCGTTGTGATGGTTTGCTGGAGCGGCGCCCCACGGACAGGCATAGAACCCAATGCCAGCAACCCAAGCAAAGTCAGCAGTACAAGAGCAAGCCAATGATGACACCTCACTCGCTCAGATCTTTCAGACAATTTTCGCTCCTTCTTACCCAGTATATCGCTCCCTATCCCATCCCAATCGCCTTCAAGGCTGCCGCCAAAGGCTCGGAGTAAAAGATCGGATCCACTCGTTCCAACAGATCGCCAGGCACTTCCAGGTACTGGCGCTTGTTGCTCACCGGCACCAAGACTTTCTTGGCCCCATTGTCTACGATTACCTGCAAGGGCTCGATCAGGGAGCGCACCGGCATGATATTGCCCTGGATGGTCATCTCGCCCAGCACCACCAGGCCGGCCAAGAGCGGCTTTTCGCGCAGCAGCGAATACAGTGCCACAAAAAACGCCACCCCCCCCTGTGCGCCTTCCTTCGCCTGCATGAGATCAACGGCCTGAACGTGGAAATCGTAATTGTCCAGGTCACGTTCGATTCCCAGGCGCGAACGGTTGGCCCGGACGTAATCAAAAGCGGTCACAATAGAATCCTTCATGCCGCGATCGGGGCTGCCCGTGATACGCAGCTTGCCAGAACCGCTCATGCGGTTGACCTCAATGCGGTGCAACACGACTGTATCGCTCTCAGTAAAAGCCGCGGTGTAGACATTGCCGGGAGGCAGCGGGTCCTGCCCAATCAATGCTCTCCCGCCTTCCTCAGGAACCCCGATAAAGCGCTCCTGCATGCTTTCGGTATCGATATAAGAGAACGAGGTCTGGTAGTATTCGAAGGAGCCCATCTTTTTAAGCTGCTCTTTGACCCGTCGCCGGCCTTCCAAAGCCAGCTCTAGATATTCAGCGACCTCGCTCTTACCCGGGTCGCCGGCTGGGTGGAGCAGCTTGACCAGGCCAGAGACGGTGCGGCGGACAGCCTTGGCGTCGCGCGTGTTCAGGTCGGTTCCCAAGGAGAAGTAGCGATCTGCCACATCTGTATAATTGCGCCGGCGCAGCTCCCGGAAGGCCTCCGCCAGGTAATCCACCACAAACCCGTAGTGATCGCTCAGGTATTCATTGCGCATCTTGGGTAGCTCCCAGCCCGGGATGTAGAAGTGGATGCGATCGATCAATGCCATGTCCTGCATTTCTTCTGGCAGGGGCTGGAACAGGGTGCTGGTTTTGAGCAGCACATCCACCGGCTGGTTGATGTTGCCGGCAAAAACGATGGACGCCTCGGCCACCAGCTCTTCGCGCCCACGGCTGAAGCTGCCGCTTTCCATGTAGTCCTTCAAGATCTGGATGGCGGTCTTATCATCAAATTGAACCCCAGCCACCTCGTCGAAGGCCACCACATCCCACATCCCCACCAGGCCCACCTTGCGCGTGCTCATGTTGTAAAACAGGTTGGGCACGGTAGTCTTTCCGCCGGAGATCAAGATTGAATAGGGGGACAGATCGCGGTAAACAAATGATTTGCCAGTGCCGCGCGGGCCCAGCTCGATCAAGTTGAAGTTGCGCTGCACCATGGGAACTAACCGCATCAGCATCAACAGCTTGACCCGGCGTGTAAATGCGCCTGGTTCCAAGCCCATGCTGCGCACCAGCAGGTCAATCCACTCGTCGGTGGTGAATTCTGCCCGGCGGGAGGCATAGTCGTCCAGGCCAAAGGAGGCCAGCTGGATGGGGTTAAGCTCGGTGATAAAAAATGGGCGAGCTTTGCCAGAGACTTCCTCTTCTTCCCGGTATTCCAGCTTGACCTGCGCCCAAACACCCCCCTCTAGCAGCCGGTCATATTTACGGACAACGCTATCCGGAATATGGATGAAGTTGTTCCCAAAGTTAACCAAATCCGCCCAATACTTGGTGCCATCCAGCCGCACCGAAACCTTATCGATATAGGTCATATCGCCGCGCTCTTTGACACGCGACTGGGCTTTCATGGCTTCGTCTGGGCGAATAACACTCTCGGCCAGATTGGAATTCACCAGGCGCAAGCCGGCTTCGATGGAGGCTGGATCATCCGTTGCACAATACTTGCCCAACAAATACTCCAGCACATATACCGGCACGTTGCTGCCAACCTTGACCTGGCGCACCAGATCCTTGCGCACCACCCGCCCGGCGAAAGCCTGCGTTGCTTTACGATCCAGTTCATCAAATGTGGGCATGGTCGCTCCTTTGGCGTATCATCGCTGATTATATCGCCACATAGATTGCCAGCTTCATTTCTGGGCACAGGCTGGCGCCTAGCTCATCTAACAAAACCAAGGTCACCATATCCACCGCTGGGATATCCGTGATCTGCAAAGTGATCGTATTGGCCGCCAACGAGCTTTGTGCGCCTGGCGTAAATTCCATCGCCACGTCGCGCGTGGCCTCGTTGAACCCGTAACTGGCCGCAACCGGCACGGAGATAACCTGGCTGCCCGCTCTCAGCTCGACCCTTACCCGTGGGGGTGCAAGCATCGATAGCAAATCGTTGGATTCTCCCGTTACCGTCACCGAAAAGAAGCGCGTGCTGATCTGCTTGCTGCCAGGTGTGATCGTCCAACGGAAGGCGGGCACATCCACAGCCGTCTTGGCTTTGCCAGGCGACACGGAAACGATCGGAATGACCAGCTCCTGCAAGCTTAGCCCGCCGTGGAAATACTCGGTTGACCCACCCTGGACCTTGAAGGTCGACATCCCATAGGGGGTGACAATTTCAAGATCGCCGCCAATCCCAAAGGCCGAGAAGGGTTTTCTTAAGCACGCTGGGGTCAGGGCGCCACCCTTCCCTACCCACACACGGCGGTGCAAGTCGGCCATTTCACCGCCAGGGGCATCCAACGCTTCGCCTACCATCAATTGATCGCCGGCCAGGTAGCCATGATCAGCCGTGATGATCACCCTACCGATGCCTAAACCAAAAAGCGTGCGGATACCCCGGCGAAGCTGATCGAAAACATGGTGCTGAAGTTGGCGCGCCATGGGAGGTTGGTTTTCCCATAGGCCGTCAATCTCGTCCGTCGCGGTAACCACCACCAGGCGGGCAGCCTTTAAGTTATCGCGCAGTGCTTTGCCCTTGAGCGGAGCAATCTGGTTCAGCTCCGTTACAACAACCGGCGGCGGGCCTTTTTTCTCCAGGTGTTTGACGCGCTCAGGCCGGCTTTTTAGTGTCACATCGAAGATGCCCACCCCCAGCTTACTGGGTCCAGCCGGAACCAGGGTCACCCCTTTCTCAGCGCCCGGCATCAGTGCGCCCATGCCGACTTCGGTGATCGTGGGCGGTGTGGCCAGGGCAGGTGTGAGCCCAGCCTCCCACTCACCGGCAATCTGAGAGCATAGCTCACGCGCCATCTCATAGCGGAAGGCATCTACCAAGATATAAGCTACCGGGCTGCTGGCAGCCGCCGGCTCAACGAAATCGTGATACACATCAGCCTGTTGGACCACCCCCGGCAGGTTGAAGCCAGCCGCTTCATACGCATGCACAAAGCGCTGGGCCAGCCGGTGCACCGTCTCAGCATAGGCCTGCTGCGAGGCAGCCACTAGCTTGAGCAGGCTGTCGTGCTCTTGGACATCCAGGTCTAAGTTGTGCACATCGCGTTGCAGGTGGCGCTGCTGGGTGTCCAGGCCGCACCAGGCCGCGTCGTCACCGGCATAGCGCTTGAACAAGGCTGCCGCAGACAGATCACTTTTCAAGGCTTGCTGGATTTGCCCGGCCTGGAGCATCACCTGGGCCGCGCCGGCCATCACCTGCCAGTGCAGCTTGACCTCGGGCCGCTGGCTGGCCCAGAAGCCGTTCAAACGTTTTTCGGCCAGCTCCAGCAGTGCCTTGGAAGGCTTTTCGACCAAGGCTTGCTCCAGCAAGGCCTGTAAAATGCCCTCCAGGCGCAAGAATGTTTCGCTGGCGCGCAAGGCTGCGATCGTCCAGGCCATGCCGCCCAGTCCCAATTCGGCCTCCAACTTCAGAGCAGCTTGCTCATAGCTCCCGCCCAGGTCACGCCGCAAGCGCCAGGTCTGCGCGATCTGCACGGCGGCCTGGCGGGCTGCCTTATTGGCCGGCAGCGGGATCGTTTTCAGGGCGGCGGGCAGCTCGCCGGTTAGAGAATCCAAGAACTCGGTGAGCAGCAGGTGGCGTGTCAGGGCGGCCCGTAAGGCTGCCAAATCATGCCCCTCGCCCAGGCCGGCGGCCAGGGCCTCGTTAAACAGGCTGGCCAGCGCTGGCCCAGCCGTCCTGGCTGCCAGCTCCTGATCCAGCGCGCTGTCGGTCAGGAAGCGCAGGGCAATCTCCTCCACATTGCTGGTCTGGAAAACGATCGAGAGCACCCCCATTTGCACTTCCTGCCCTTTTTCTGCCAGGGTTTCGATATCCGCCAGGTTGAGCTTACCAGCCTCCACATCCGCCACAATTTTCTCAACCGTGGCAGCCGGGAGCGCCTTTTCAAGAGAGCGCCGGGCGACCAAGGCCAGGCGGGTGTTATATTCGGGTGGGTGCGCCCCTGGCTCCAGCTTCACACCCCCCACGATAAACTCCGCCAGGGCATTATGCGTATCCTTCTCGGCCAGCGGCACGTAGATCAGCAAGCGCGGTGGCTCATCCTGGCCCCAAACCGGCTCCAGCGCGCGCCGCAGCGCCAGGAAGCCCTGGCCGGGATCATAACGCTCCACAATCGTTTGCGAGGCGGTCAATTGGGCCTCAAGTTCAGCCACAATATCGCCATAAGCCAGCTCGGGGTCAAACCACACCACCACATGCTGGCGGTCAAGCGCTTCCTGAAGTGTGGTAAGGAGTGTGTTTGCGATCAGTCCCATGTTATCCTTTTACCAATCCTTTTTGCTTGAGCTGCTGGCCAACGTTGCTCCAATCATATTTGCCGCGCAGCAGCTCCTGCCAGGCATTTTCGGCTTCTTTCCAGGGCACCAGCGCATGCAGCGGAGCAATGTTGAGCAGCACGCCATCGTTCAAATCGGGTTTGAGTTCCAGCAGCGCGGCCGCATCCAGGGCCTTCTGGAAAGCTTTCAGCTCGGCCACCAGCCCTTGTTGGGCGGCGAGCTTGCGCTCCTGCATTTTACGGACGCTGCCCATCGCCGCGGCCAGACTGTTCTGCAAATCATTCAAATGCCCGGCTTCCAGGTTGAGCTTGGCGTCGGCGTACTCGCGCCCGGCGCGGAACAGGCTGCCGGGGTTCAGGCGGGGGTAATACAGCCAGATGCCGTAGCTGCGCTTGGCCGATTGCAGCAGCCAGTAGATGGGCGCTTTGCGGCGGCTCTTGGAGTAACGCTTGATGTGATAGGCAAAAAAGCCCTTGGGGTCGCGGAACCAGGCGCGTAGGTCAGGCACGCCCAAAATCTGGCAGGCTTCAGCTTCGATGGCTTCGGCGCGCCCTTGCCACAGCAAACCCAGCACCCCGCGCACTGCGGCGACGATGTCATATGGGTGGCCGGGGTCATCCACCAACAGGCCATCCCAGGCTACCGGCAGAGGATAACCCTCTGGCAAAGCGCTCAAGGGCAGGCCGTCAGGGCCGGCCAACATGCCCGGCGAGCAAACGGGCAAGGGATCGAAGGGACCAGGCAGGGCTGGCAAACTACCCGGATTAAGCGCGAAGCGTATGTCCCACCGCCCCATAGCAATTCCAACACACCATTGAATATATTCCTTGACGGAATCCTCTAAATGAATTGAATTATCAGGCGAACTTTGTTGTTCTTCTTCTTGCTCAATTTCTAGTTCTACAATATCATCCTCGCTCTCATTTGTCTCATTGCCCTGCCCACCAAACTCTCTTAGAACTAATAAGAGCATTTCTCGATCCATCTCATTCAGATTGTAAAATTCCCAAACTAGTTCATCTATTTCATTTCTGATTCTATTTAAGCTGTTTATTGGGATCCGTGTTTTCTCAACATATAGGCCATATGCTTCGGGTATAGATCTTGCGTGTTTTTTATAAGCAGCGAGACAAGGCAAACAAAAAACATGAGATGTCTCTACATTCAGGTCCGGGAGACGGCTCAAACTATAGGCCTGTCTGGCCATATTTTGTAATTGTTGGGCAGTATCATGACGCACCCGGGGGAAAGGCGTTTGTTGCAATGTGCCAACCTCAAATGATGTAGACGCTGCCTGAAGTTTAATCATTGCACTATAAGGAGAGGAATTCATTACAGCGAGCAATAAGAGGAGATCATCTTGCTTGTCGCCATAAACCAATACCGCTGCCCCCTTATTACTAAATGTGGACTCTGCTGGCAACGCTCTTATACTAAACTTATTGGTTCGCCTTGGGTAAGTCAATCCAGGACGAAAAAACAGATTTGCACATGCTACGCGTTCATCTGGACGGGATGGACGGCCATAATAATCGCGAATTGTACCGCGTTTGTCATCCCACCCGACTAGCAAATGAAGATCGCTGTAGTAAAACCTGTATGATCCCCCTTTAGCATGAGGTACCCACATCCTATGTTGCCCAATAGTATGGGGGTTAACTTCAAACCACAACCTCATAAATCTATAATCGTCCCCTGTTTCATTTGAGACTCTAACTATCCTATTCTCAATTTCTGTACGTTCAAAGATAGAATATAAATCACGAATATTTTGTTTAATCCAATACGCAAAAGGCGTGCGAGGTATTGAGCTAAAGTCTGCCGGATCGGCTTGAAAAACACCAGCGTCGGGCTGGCCATGGTTTAGGGCGGCAATCTGCTGGCGCAGGTCATCGCCTTTGGCGGGGATGGGGGAGGTCAGGAGGCGGAGGAAGATGGATTGAGTCATAAAATCAACCAGTGCAGCACTTGATCTAGGATTTGCCTGGATAACAAAACCAACTGTTTATCCCGATCGGTCTGGAAGCAATCGCTGTTATTTACCAGGCGTTTTTCGCCATGCATCAGGTTACAGCGCACCTGGTACACCAGGCATAAAAGCGCAACTAACTCACCTTTTTGCCACGGGTTAAAATCAACCGCGTTGCAGATTCTTCGCTTTTCATCGCGTGTGCATCCTGCAAAAGTACAGTGATTGGGAAGCACATTGGCGGCCAATCCCAGCTTCTCACGAAGATAAATCGTCGCCGCCTTTACTTTTTTGTGGGGCGCAACCAGGCAAGAGTCCGGTACATTTTCAGAGCCGATGCATTCAAGTGAAACAAGCTCTGTAGCCAATGGAACCAACTCGGGCCAACGATCCTGGTGCCGTTCTGCAAAGGAGGCTACTTTTGCCCAATCGCCACTTGCTGTATTCTCAAGCTCATTGTAAGCACGGTTAAAGGCCATCCATTTGATGATGAAGGCAGTATACAGAGGGGATAAACGGCCTCTGGCGTGTAGGGCACCGTCAATTTCATCTTGGGTTTCGGGCGTGAGAGCATGGATCAAAGCAGTCCCATCCTTGTATAATCAATAAAGAACTACACCCTAAGCTTGGCCTTTTCTATGAAAACTAGTCCCGATTAAAGTTAGAACGATAAACGCCGATCGATTGCTTCGGAACCAGAATAGAATCTAAGCAAAACATCACCAACTGAAATAATGTCATCATTCTGTATCAAGACAGGGTTTTCGATTCTTGTGTCGTTAAGATATGTTCCATTAACCGTATGCAAATCGGCAAGAACGTACTGGCCGCTATCATTATCAAAAGAAACTCGCGCATGATATCGAGACAATAGAGGATTATCCAAAACAATATCCGCTTTTTCATGGCGGCCAATAATGGTTTCTTGAGTCAACGGGAAAACACTACCGGCATTTGTGCCAGTAAGTATTATTAATCTTGGAACCATCGGCGCAAGTTCGGGTGAGTTTTGTATCAATGATAACTCTATTTGCTCAATCCCTGCATTCTGCGAGTCTGTTTGCTCTTTGACTCTAGTATTTGATAGGGGGGTTGACCCAGAATCAATTTCAATCACAGTTTGATCATCATTATCTGAAGGTAAAGAAGTATTACCAAATGATCTGGAGAGAGTGTATAAACTCGATGATGCACAATAACTTTCTAGGCACGAAATATCCCCCAAAAAACTATCTACTGTTTGATAACGAGCTTCAGGATCCTTTTCCATGCATTTAGCAACAATTCTATCTAGATCAACTGGGACACCCTCACGAATTGAATTTAATCTCGGCAGTTCCAAATGATTGTGGGCGAATATTAAATCGGATGTTGAGTGACCAATATAGGGAACTCGACCAGTTACCATCTTGAATATAGTAGCTCCTAGAGAATAGATATCCGATCTTTTGTCTGGCTCTTCACCCCGCGCTTGTTCTGGCGACATGTAATATGGGGTGCCAATAACGCGACCTCTTTGAGACTTAGCAAATGGATCGTCTTTATGAAGAACCGCTGTACCGAAGTCAATTATTACAGGCTTTCCATCTTTCCTAAGGATAATATTCGAAGGCTTTATATCAATTCGCACGATCCCTTTTGAGTGAATATGCTTTACGCCTTGGGCCAGTTCACTAATGAACGCTATCGCGTTCTCAATGCTAAGGACCCCTATTCTTTTTAAAATCATATCCAGGCTGGGGCCATCAATATATTCTAATAGCATATACAATGTGTCAATTGAGGTATTGCCATCGATTAATTTGACAATATGATCATCGCTATCTGATGCCAAATGCCGCAAAATGTTTATTTCATTTGCCAAATACCCTCTCGCGATCTCATTTTGGGCATATTCAGGATGAAGGATTTTTAACACCAAGTCATCTTGATGCCATAAGTCACTAACTCTAAAAACGCCTGTAATCCCCTGAGTTTTAATCTCTTGCTTGACAAACATATGATCAGGAAAATCAAAGTTAACCGAATTGTTAGATTGAGGAAAAGCGCCTCTTGCCCGAAAAATTACTTCTGGAGCAAGTTGGAACTTTTTCGACACATCATCATCCAAACAGCTATACAGAGTTAGATCAGGATCATGGACTCGCTCTTTGATAATTTTCCGGCTGCGATAGGTTCTTAACAATGTTGATGCAATTTTAGATAGAACTTGTGGTGGCGGTACTATATCGGTATTTAGATTAGCAATTGCGTTTTGGGTACACTGCAAAGAAAAGGGAGTATACCCTTGTTGCATGATCCAATCCGTAAGGTAATATTCCGCCAAACGTATTTGATCCTGCTCCGCGACCAAATAACTCTCCGCAGAAGAAAGGGTGGTGAAACTCTCGTCAAGTAAGCTATTGATATAACTATAAAATCTCAGGATTGCCCATTCTTTCTGTGTGCATTGCAAATATGGACATTCCTCTTCGATATGAATATAGTCATTCATATGCCTAATAATCTGTCTGGGGACACCACGCCCTTTGTACTTCAGATAATCTAAGAAATGAGGAAGGTGCCCCATTTCTTGCGTGGGCTGTAAGATCCCCGAAGATATGTTCTCAGGTGCATCCCATAAAAGAGGCAAGTATATCTCATTCGCAAAAACACTTTCGAGAACGCTGTTCCCTTGGTCGACTTGTTGCACCCACCTCTGGTGCATGTGATACCCAGCGACAAAGATAAAAGTAATGCCAGAACATGTAAACAGATTTTTCAGATTATTAAGTAATTCGTCAATTTGATTGGGTTGGTTTTCCGGTGATTCTAATTTATCCAATTCGTCAAAAACAAAAACGATTTTTAATCTTGTTTTTTTCGCGTTCTTCCATGTCGTTGGGGATAGGTTTCGGGTTTTTAATTCATGCTGACTCAAACGTTGTCCAATCTCAATCAAATCAGACTCCGCAGCAATCCTGTCATAATTGAGATATGTTATGTCTAAAGAAGTTTGACGTGAAGCGTTAATCTCTGGCGCTAGTACCAGGTCTTTTCCAGCAGCAATTCCAACAGAACTGGTTGAAGATTGCTTTCGAGTAATACTCAAAGATGTGCGTCGGAAGGCCAATTGAATATCATCACGCAGATGCCTGTCCAGATTGTTGATGAGATTCATATCGCACAATTTCTGATAAAGTTTTCTGACAAGTAAATGCATTAATTCCATTGGTTGATATAAATACGTTATATTCAGGCATATATCAACCAGAAGGGTATTTTCTCCATCAGCCTTTGTGGCAACCAACCTGTCTCGAAATAGCGCCAAGAGCATTTGCACAAAAGTTGTTTTGCCAACCCCTCTAAAGCCGGTAACCAGGAATGCTCCCCCTTGCGTTCTCTCTAAACGAGAAACAAATTCACTTATCAAAATATCCCGGCCGGCGAATGGAATGGGGTTATTGCGTAATGTAGACAGCGTCAAGGGTTCGTGAACAAATTGAAAACCAGGTTTGACACGATACTTAAATACACAAGTATGATCGCGATTCGTCACCCTAATTCGATCATTGAATTGCTCAAGCGGCTTCTGATTCCGATCCCCTAAATCAGTAGGTATCTCGTCATCATCGAAGATGGGCGTTGGAGGCATGGGTATTCTAGTACCACAAAATGGGCAGGATCCATATGCCGCATCATATGGACCATGTTGAGCGCATACAAGAATAGCCTTATGATCCAGGCTAGTCTTACCGCCCTCTATATCTTCGTCCCGGAGTGGATTTGGAGCAGGTGGGCGTGTGGTATGCGGCATCAATGAACAATAGGGACAACTTTTATATTTTGCATCATAAGGTCCATGAATAGGACAAACTAATTCACTCACTTTGCCACCCCACTTCCCTAAAAACAAACGTCTGAAGGTTCCCGATTTGGATCACATCATCATCATGGAGACGGATTGGTACTAAAGGATCTATTCTTTCCCCGTTTAAAATCGTTCCGACTGCACTGTTTTCATCTGTCAAATAGCACTTTGTTCCCCTTCTTAATATCATTGCATGCGTTCGGGATACGGATGTTTCTCTTATTAGAATGTCATTGGTGCTGCCGCGTCCTATCTTCACGCCCTCAATTGGGATCGAAAAAAGTCTCCCAGAAAGCTCCCCGGAGCGAGCGAGCAGTTGTGGGCTGGGTAAATCATCTTTTTTCGAACCAACTTCCCGATGCTGAATGACGGGCACAGGAAAATTTGGCAACAATGCGATGGATTTGGGATTGGCATTCTCTCGGAGCGTTGTATTAAACATTGTGACAGCATCTTCCGGGATTTTCGCCGCAGCCTTAAAATTATTCAATAGGTCTAATGGCGTAGCATACCGTCTGGAGGGTTCTTTTTTTATTGCTGTAAAGATTACATCTTCCACGGCCTTGTCGAGTGTTGGATTATATAAAAGCAATGATGGGGGAGACAGATTGATAACTTCCCACCGGATTCTATCGCGCTCCGTATCCCCCTTTGCATCAGGAGAAGCACCCACAAACGGCAATTTTCCTCCACTTAGGCACTCGTAGAGCAAAATTCCTAAACCATAGACATCGTCGGCAACGGAGGCCGCTTCTCCCACAAACATCGCAGGGCTCATATAAGGGGGGGTTCCACCTATAAACTCATCTACCTTCTTGTTTGTTGTTAAACGGGCTACCCCAAAATCTGACAATAACACGCGCCCATCCCGAGACAATAAGATATTAGAGGGTTTAAGATCACAATGATAAACGTAGTTTTGGTGTGCATAATGTAACGCACGAACCACAGGATCAAGTATATATAAAACTTCTGATAACTTTAGCAGATCATCTTTCCGTATAACTTGCCGCAAATTTGTTCCATCAACAAAATCCATAACAATAAACACAATATCATTATCACGGTCGAATTCATAAAGGCGCACAATATTTGGATGCTCTAATTTACGAAGGATTTCAGCTTCTCTGGAAAATATCTGAAAGAACCTTGGACTGGCGGCTAAATCTTGTCTGAGGATTTTGACTGCCAATTGTGTCGCTCTGAGCCGATCCCAGGCAGTATAAACATCAGACATACCTCCAGACCCGATTCTTTCTCTCAAGAAATACCGATCCGATAGGGTCACACCTTCGTATGAATTCATATACCCACGCTCCCAGTAATCAGCGACTATTGAAAGATGGAATGCCGCGCATTACTTCTGAATGTCGAGAGTTAATGATGATAATGCACATATCACGATTATAAGCTCTTTCTCACCACATACGCCGCCGTCTCCACCATCGCCGTATCCAGCACCCCATAGCCCAGGTCGGCCATTGCCACCACCTGCGCTTCTTTGAGCAGGATCTCCTCCCGCCACTGCTGGAAGGATTTGAGGAAGAAGCCGGTGCGGCTGGTGATGGCACCTAGCAAGCCGCCGGCGCGCAGCAGCTCCAGGCCGCGCTCCACAAAAGCAGCGTATAGATCGTTCTTGGTGCGCGGATAGCGCTTGGTGATGTACTGCTTGCTGCCCAGGCTGGGCGCGCCAAAAGGCGGGTTCATCAGCACCACGTCGAAAGGCTGCTGCAGCAGGTTCACAAAGGCGAAGCCCTGGATGGCATCATGCGAGAACAACTGCCGGGTCACGGCGCCGTCGATGGTTGCGCCGGCTTCTGAGGCGGCACGAGTGTAGCGCGCCAGCTCTCGCAGCACATCCAGTTCGACCCCGTCCCAAAAGGCCTCGTCCTTGATCTCTGCCAGATCCATCTTCATCTGCACGGCTGCCGGGCGGCCGCCAAATAAGCTGAGCTGCACACCTTCGGGCATCGCCAGCCAGGCCTGGCGCGCTTTATGGATCGCAGCGTGCAAGTCTTGCTCGATCTTGAGCAGGCTGCCAATCTCGTCGGCACCTTCCATGCGCTCCCATACTTCACGCACCAGGTTGCCCAGGATGGCCGGCTTCAAATCGCGCAGGAATTCGCCCAGCAAATCGTACTCGCCAGGCATCGGCTCAGCACAGACGATCTGAGGCCTGAGTGATTTGGGGCGTTGGCGGGGCGGGACCTTGAGGTCGGTGAAGGAACGATGGGCGCGCAGCCATAAAGCCAGCGAGGCGATTTGGGTAGCGCGCAGGTCAATATCAATCCCGTGCAAATTATGCTCCAGGATCAATCCCGGGATGGCTCGTTGAAAGCTGGCCAGGTCTGGATAAGCTTCCCGTAAATTGAGTTTCGGTTCAGGATCATCATAAGCTTCCTGGTAGATAGTCTCCAACAGATCAAAGGCATACAGCAAAAAATGTCCCGAACCGCAAGCGGGGTCGAGGATGCGAAGCTTGCGTGGGTCGCGCTTCTCTCTTTCGCCTGTCTCTTGCTGGATCAAATAGGAACACTTTTCTGCCAGCCGGGTATTCCCGCCGCGCATTTCATACCAGATCCGCCCCAGGGTGTTATCGGTGAGAAATTCAACCACATAGCGCGGGGTATAGAACTGGTTGCGAAAAGCCAGCTCGTTGCCATTGCGCGGGGCAGACGATTCTTTACGCACCTGGTCACGCAGCTCGGGCGGGGTGAAATACTGGTAAATCCAGCCGATCGTCTCATCATCGCCCCAAACTTGGGCCAGCTCCGGCTGGTTGAGGCTGTCAAGGAGCTGCCCCAGGCAGGTGGGGCTGGGGAATAGGATGGATTGAGGCAGCGAACGATTGAACAGCACGCCCAGGGTTTGCCCCAGGTCATCGAACAGCAGCTCAAGGTAGAGGCGGTAGCCGCCATCTGCCTGGTTACGCAAAGCCTCTGGCGAGATCATCACAAACTGGCGAAACCCCTTGGAAAGCTCTTTTTGCCCGATCGATTCATAGATCAGATTGCGGCTGGGGTGTTCCATCAATTTCAAGGCCGCCAGCCGATTGAGGGCGGTGAAGGCGCTCTCACGCACGAAACGCGTGATCGCCTGGGGCAGATCCTTCTCCTGGATCCTTTCATGCTGGAGTAAGGCTTCAATGGATAAGCGCTCAGCCCTGCCAGCCGCATCCAGGTGCTGCAGGCTCGCCAACGGTTCCATACTCCCGTCGGCGCGGATGCCATAGCGCCCCTCAAGTTGAAGCAAGTAATCTTCTTCAAGCATGCGGCGGCAGGCGGTGATGGTCAGACGGAGGGTGTTACGAAGGGAGGTTTCCATAAGCAATCGTGTTCAGTTCTGAACCCGGTATATCCTCAACGCGAACCGGCCGGACAGATCGTGGCGATAAGCACCTATAACAGTACACGGAACCGCCCATTCACCAGCCACCAATCGGAATGTGGCAGCCTGCTCATTGACAAACGCCAGCGTCAAAGGATAGGTCTGGCCTTCAGGAAGCTCAAAGAACGACAACAGCCGGTTCCGCGGGTTACAAAAATAATCGGTCATCTCGCTGGCTGCCAGGTAAACGAAAAATCTTTGCTGGGCGTTTACCCCAGGCACTCGCGCCAGGCGAAAGATATCCTTGAATACCGCACCGGCCTTTTGGGTGCGGGGTGCGTTCTTCTCGCTGGGTATTGGCCGGTCAAACTTGAATTCGACCGCGGTAGCCGGTCGACCATCTCCCGCACGGATGAACAGATCCACCTCAGCTTTTGGGATGGTCGGATGAGGTATTTCTAGAGATATATCCGTGTGCTTGCAGTACTTGGCATCCAACAATGCCATGAAAAAAGTATATCGAACGGCATCCTCTGTGGTAAATACGCCGTCCAGAAGCCGCTCTTCCAGCAAGGAACCGAATATATCCCAGGTTTCGTTCATGCTTCGATAATCGCTTTATACTCATCCATTTTGACGGCTATTAGTTCATCCAAAGCAATGCAAACATGCTCGACGGAATCAACAGCCTGCCGCGCCCAGACGTAAGTAATCTCTTCTGGTTCACCTTCTGGTTCATCCATCTTACGATCGCCGCGATGGATGATGTTGTTTCTTCGATCTACTGTGGCATCTAAGATAGATTTCAATTCGCTCTTACCCGGCTTAGCACTCGGGGCTGTGGACTCTCGCCCAAGATGCTCGACGATTCGATCCCATGGATTTTCTAAGCCGAGCAACCTGCCAACCACATGCACTCCTTTTGACGTACTGAGATATAGCTTTTGTGCCACCGTCAGCATTTTGTTGGCAACATAGCTTGATGCGTACTCAACAGTCCCAGAATAATTCGTTTCAGTGATCAAGCGCATCGTTTCTTCAAGCGAGAAGGTTAACCCCTTCAGGCTGAAGTATTGCATCACGTCTCCATCGGTTACTGGGATGAAATCACGCCCTTTTGCCCGGATCGCCGTGGACAAATTCGCCTTCAACAAAGCCGGGAGATAAGTGTCCATGGCCGTACAAGAAACCACCACTGACTGGCGCAGCAGATGAGCCAGAGTTGATCTACGAAGTGTGACCGCTGGAAGATGAGCCTTTTCACGCACCAATCCCAAAAAGATGTCATTGTAAACGAGCATCAAGTATTCCTGGCTCCGATATTTCAATAGAGACCGGAGTTGATCAACCATCTCTCCTTCGGTGAGCAGTTTATCATTTGTGTCTAGCAAACGATAGACTTGCAGAAGCAGATCGGCCGGGTAAATATTGTCCTCGAAAATTTGGCGTGGGCTGGTCATGGCTTTACTCCAAGATCACTTTCGAGCCGGCCTCGATCAGCTTAAGCAGGTGTTCCCGCAGGCGCTCGATCATATTCTCCACATCTTCGGCGCTAGACATGGCTTGGGACTGGTTGATCACATCGGCGATCCGAATATGCTCAATCTTCTCCTCAGGCTCCAGGAATTGTTGAATGCGACGTAACGCTTCATTGCGCAACCCACCTGCTGCAGCCAAATCAGATTCCATCTGCGGCAGGTTGGCGTTGCATTTGCCACACACAAGCTGACCGTGAGCGATGTCTATGTCATGACAGCAGCGTTCATCCAAAGGCAGCAGCACACTCTCTTGGAAGGGTTCCGGCAGTGTAGGCCATTCTGGTAGGCCCTTGATAAGATCTACAGCCTGCTGATAAGCGTTTGTTCTGTCAGTATGCCGCGTTTTGTAGATATCAACAAAAGCTTTCTCCAGCGCGTCAACCACCTGATCTACTTTGCTCGCGAACCGATAATAAGAACCATCTGCCAACAAACCTTCCAATTCCTGCGCCTGGGCTTCCAATCCGGCACCCTGCCCACGCGTCGCCAGCATAGGCCACATCTGCTGCACGGCAAGCCGCGCCCGGCGCAAGCGGCGCAGGCCCGGCTCATCCGTGGCGATCTTAGCTTCAGCCACCTGCTGGCGCAGCAGTTTGAAACTCTCGCCTTCACCCTCCAGGATATTGACCACATCGTCAGATGCGCCCTGGATAATGGTGGTTAAGGTCAAGCGGTATTCATCCAATATATTCAGCACTGGCACCTGGTTGGCCTTCGCAATCGCTTCGATCGGCAGCAGGGCATTCAGCTCTGCTCGGGCCAGGTTTTGGAAAGCCTGGGCAATGGCGGCCTCATCCACATCCACTTCGTCGCCTGTCAGCTCTTCGTAGCGCCGGGCTGCCGAAACCAGGGTTTTCAGATCAGGGGCTTTGCGCGGCGCAAACGATGCCGAACGGAAAGCATTGGTGGCAGCGTAAACTGCCCGCACCTGGGCATCCAGGTGATTGCGGAAGCGCCGTCCCTGGTAAGTCACCTCAATCACACCCGCGCGCAGCAAGCTGGCCAGAACGATCCACAGGATCTCCCGCTCCCAGCCGTAGCCCAGGCCGCCAAAATGCTCTTCCAGCATGCGCCCGGTAACCTTGTTCCCATAATCGTGTTCCTGGCTAAGATAACCCATCACTTCCTTGGCGATTGGGGCCTGGGTATTGACCACATACTTTGCCCCCTCTTTGACCACCAGGCCAAACCCATCACTGCCTTGATAGAAAACCTTGCTCAAGCCGTTGAGATTGGCGGCTTTCAGGATCTCATCAGCTTCAGTGCCCTTGATCGGCCGGGTGCCCATCTCCAGCTTGGGGTACAGCTTGGGCACCGCATAACCCAACATAGCATTCAGGATCTCAGCAGCGGCCTTACCAAGTTCCGATCCGGTTTTGCCCACCCCATCAAAAAAGCCGGTCCCCATTTCAATGGCGCCAATGATCAGCCGCTTCAAGCGGTCCTCGCGCCGGACGGCATCCAGCTTCTCATTGGCCAGGCTGGCTGATTCATCAGGGGCGATCTTGTTCTGAGCGCGCAGCTGATCGTATTTGGCGACCATTTGCCTGGAGCGATACAGCTCGACCGTTTGATTATCGGTCTCATCATTAGAGCTAAAAGCCCAGAACACCAGCTTATTTTTCTCGCGGCTTTCCTTGCGGATCTTATCGCAATCCTTTTCAAAGACCTTCGGCTCGTCACTGATCCTGATCTCAACGGGGATTTCGCCCTGGGTCAAAGTGCGGTTTTCCCACGTAACACCCAGGCGGAAAGTGCGCTTTTGAAGCTGGTACCGGCTCAGGCCAGGTTCTGAGAAGATGGCGCGCAACAGATCTTCCCAAATATCACGTCGTTCTTTTGGGGTTGGGTTGAGGCTGTTACGCTCAGTGGTCCAATTCTTCTCCTGGGCTGTCAGCATTTTCCAGCCATCTTCTGTTTGGCGAATGAATTGCTTCTTCTCAAGCAGGTCAATCGCCCGTTCAACCTCTGGCAGCGGAGACCCTGACTCGAGTGAGTCATACAATACAGCAGCAATATTGCGCTCAGTGCGGGGAACGCCGCGCACATATTCCAGCAGGGCGATCACCTTGGCAGTGCGGGCAGGCCAGGGATCGTGGTCCCATACATTCTGAATATCTGTGATATCGCGCTGGCGCTCAGAGGGCAGGTTGCCCTCCACCAGGTCATAGATCTTATCCAGGGTAACCAGTGTACCCACCGGGGCATCGGCCAGGTGGGTGCGGTCGCTGACCAGCATTTCGTAAGCCTGCTTGATAATGGTGCGGTTGCTGCCGCCGTAGTGGCGCGGTGCAGCAGCCTGCAAACGCAAACCCGAAACAATATCGATTGAAAGCTCCACAAAATATGGCAGGTACGGGTAAAACTGGACGAAGTCATCTTCGCTGACGTCGAACTTGATCTGCGAGCGCTCGGCCTGGGTGTGTGTCTTAAGTTGGCCAGCATATTTCTTGTACATCTCACGCAGCAGCGTCTCACCGGCCTGCGTTTTACTCAGCACACGTTTGGTTGCTACCTCGCGGATGTCGGCCGGGGCCATGTCAACGCGGTAATGGAAACGGTCTTGAAGCTTTGCCAACTCAACGCGCTTATCATCAATCGCCGCTACCACCTCGTTCAGCTTCTCTTGAGAGGTCACGATCACCCATACCGGAGCAACTGCCTGGCCAGCCTGCACGCGGTTCTTGCTTTCTTGCCCAAAATGCTCCACCAGGGCGCGCAGGTTCTCAATCTTCTCAGCGCTGCGGGCAACATAGGCGCCTAGTTCGTCAATTACGAACAAGATCGCTTTCCCTGGGCGGCGGCGCGAAGCAAGCTCAAAAGTGCGCTCGACCATCATACGGATGGTGACATCCGCCTGGGTTTTCAGCGACTGGGACCAGGAGTCTGGCGTGGGATAAGTATCCGGGTTTAGCTTGTTGAGTACGGCGCTGGTGCGCTGGATCTTCTGCGCACCCTTGCGCACAATGCGCCAGACGGCATAATCATCTTGGGACACAGACAAAATAGTAGCCGGCACACCTTCAGAGAATGATGCTCCGCTAACCTGATCGCGATACAAGTTGGCGCAGGTGGTCACAAAATCACCCAGGCGGCTTTCAGCTTCCAGCTCCATTTCCAGGTTTGCCACATCGTAATCCTGGGCATAATCCAGCTCGCGCAGCAAAACCGAGTAAAGGATCTCGGTAATGGACTCGGTGGCGCGGCGCACGGCTTGATCGACGCGCACGTCCAGCATGACCACATGGGTCGGGATGCGCGCGTTGGTATATTTGATCAGGTCCTCATTCTTCTTCACCAGGCCGTCTTTGTCGGCTGGATCCTGTTCCTTCATCCTCTGGATGAATAAATGCCCAGCCGGCGTGCCTAACAACGGGCGGTTGGCCAGCACATGCCCCAAATTTTTGGCAAACGAAGATTTACCAGAGCCAAAGAAGCCCGATACCCACACACCCACCGCTTCCGTTGGCTCTCCCGGCCCACCGGCAATAGCCTCCAAGATGGTGTGGTACTGCTCTTTGATGCGCTGGGTGAAAACGTACTCAGAGATTTCCTTGTGCACGGTTTGCTCATCGCGCTGATCGAGCTTGATGACCTCTTCGATGGTTTGGGTGAGGTCGCGAGATAGAAGGTCACGGATAGTTTGCATAGATGCTCCTTACAAGTTTCGTACAACTCTCACAACCTATTTTGCACCATCAACGCTGGTTGACTTAATCTTTTCAGCGATTTTCTTAGCAGCCACGCCAAGGCCTGCAACTGGGTTCGCAATCGTCGCCAAGGTCACTTCTAAAATATCTGGAGCCATCCGACCCAGGTTTCTTAAGCGGCGCTGGACAAAACTCTCATTCATTTTCTCGCCTTTTGTCAATTCTTTGATCAGCTCCTCCAACTCCGCTTTTATATCTGCGCGGTCTTCAGCCGTTAAATTGGGATGACTTTCAACCCGGCTCTCAATATCTTGGAATAATGCTTTCACATCATCCAACGATAAACCTTGCTGGCTGTAATCGTCACGCCCAACAAATTTACCGCCTTCAATATGAGCGTTCCCGCCAATATACGCCCCACCACCAGTCGTTACAACGGTTTTCGGTTTTTCTGCCATGTGTTTCTCTCCTTAATCTGAAGCATAATGCGAAGTGTCGTTCATCAGCGTAACCCGCATAACGTAATCGCTCCCTACTTCAATGCGGCTGAGGCCAGATGGTGATTGAACAATACGCCGGCGGTAATCACTAATGGATACACCCAGAGCGTGCGCCAGTAAAATTCTATTGACCGTGTTATGGGCAACCACGAAAATAGTTTTCCCTTGATGTTTCTGAACCAGCCTGATCACACAAGGAATGACACGGGCAGCAATTTGATATCCGGTTTCTCCAGATGGAGGTGCAATCCCTGCTGGATCTAAGCTCCACTGATGCCATTCTTTAGGATAGTGCTGACCAATCTCAGTGCGCGTCAATCCCTCCCATAGGCCATAATTCATTTCAATCAGTTCCGGCTCAGTGATCACAGGCAGCGCTCGTTGACCAAGGGCTAATTGGGCAGTCTCCTGGCAACGCCTTAGAGGGCTTGCGTGGCATGTATCAATGGATATATCTACAAGTGCTTTGGATAACTGGGCGGCCTGTTGTCGGCCCCTTTCACCAAGCACTATATCACTATGACCATTGAACCTGTCCTGCTCAGTCCATTCGGTTTCTCCGTGACGCGTCAAAAGGATAATAGTGTTCATTCTGGTTCATGCTCCTCTTCAATCATCCCTTTATCCATTTCGTTGTGATCGTCGCGACCAACAAATTTACCTCCAGACATCTTTAAATCGCCCATCACGACGGCCCCTCCATGTGTATTAATCGTAATCGATTGATGGCCAGTTTCTTCTTGCTCCCCGCTCAACTCGGACCATTTAATCATCCCTTTATCGGTCAGGTAACCAAAGGTTTCAATTGCATCTCGCAAAACCGGGTTGCTGCTGGCGACATCGAGCATTGGTGTACGACTACAGGCAGCGTCTACAGCTAACCGCATCGCCATTGCCCCTGCCCGTGGCCCCTGGGGGTGTGCCTGGATGCCACTACCAGACTGAATAATAATATCTTTCCCGAGGCGCAGGATATTTTGCTCTACATTCCCCGGATGCAGACCGCCGCTCAGTATCGGGTAACTTCGACGAACATTGGGGAAGCGCATGGTTAGCCAGCGGGCACGCGAGCGCAATTCACTGTCATCACCGATAATGGCATGGGAAAGACTGCCTCCAATCGAACCCATATGAATCCCATCTGCGCCCATCCAGCGTGCTAACTTGAGGAGGACAAAGAACAAGATACCCTCTTTACCACGCGCCCACATTCCATAACCAGAACGGCAGCAAAGAATGGGTAAGCGAAGCTCTGGCATGGCAGTAAGCATTTCTAGCACGGAGAAACCAATCGTGAACGGGTTGAGGTAAAGGAAATTTGCACCTAACTCCTGCACCTTTAGGGCGAGGTCTGTGATGTAGCGAAGCGAGGATGTGATGTTTGTAGCATAATATTTTGGGTGCCCAGTTTCCTGTTGCGCCTGGCGCGCCGACGCGACCAGTTTTTCCACGCGTTGCAACAGGGGGCTGGGCTCAGGTGAAACAAGCAATTCGTCATCCATCACCACATCCACGCCGCCACGATATGCTTCTAGGGCCATGCGTGCGTACTCATCGCTAGAAAGGCCCACTCGTGGTTTTAGCATCATGGAAATGATGGGACGCCCAGGCGAGAAACCAGGCCAGGAGGCAATCTCGTCAATGCCATAACGCGGCCCCGACCATTGCTGTAAAAACTTGCGTGGCAGTTCCAAGTTGATCAGGCGGATACTGCGAATGGATTTAAGGGTGTACGGGGCCCCTAAGATCGCCAGCAAGTGTGGCAAGCCCCCTTGCCGCGGGTTAATATCGGCTATCGGGATGGCGATGCGTACAATGCCTGATTGTTGGTTCTCTGCTGGAAGAGGCAACATCACTTTGCCACTGTAACGTTCAACCACATCATCAGTTTCGCCTTCTGTGCGCGTCCAGGTGCCAATCGTTGGGTCAAAGGCAATCGTAAAGCCTACCTGTTCCAGTGTGGTGCCCGGCGTTGTTTCGATCTCGAAGGTAGCAATGATATGCTCTTCGCGGTCAACGCAGCCCTCATCTACGTAAACCAAGTTTTTGCTATCGTCGGACATTTCATGTTCCTCCAGCCCCATCTAATAACGGAAAGGTTTAACATTGGATCTGTCATGAGATAAAGTTATGATCATCCATACCACTCCTCGTGCCTATGCGCAATCGCATAGGATTTATTCGTCTTGCACTTCCCCTTCACTCGCTCCGGCCAATACTTCATCGCCATATGGCTCCAATCGAAGTCTCCAGCTTCCAGGCGCTCCCAATACTTCTTCGGCTCGCTCTTCCAGACCGGGATCACTTTCCACAGCGGCGCCATGCGCAAGATCACGCCGTCATCGATCCAATCCGCTTCCGGCGCATAACCACCCAGCGTGATTGCTTCCAAATCCCTGGCGAACTCGGTCAGCTCATCCGCCAGCTTTTGTAGCTCATCCAGCTCCTTCTCCAGCTTCTTACGCAGTGTGCCGCTAGCGCTGGCCAGCGCGGTGCGCAGGTCAGCCATCTTCAACGCCACTGCATTGCGCCTGGTATCCAGATACGGCTCATGCTGTAAAGCATACAGGGTGTCGCGGGTGATCTTCTCGTGGAAGAGCACGAAGCCGTAAGAGCGCTTACTGCTTTGGATCGGCCAGTACACCGGACGCTTGCGGTACCATTTGAAATGCCAGGCGGTGAAGAAATCTTTCTCCAAGAACTTGCGCAGGTCCCCGTTGGCGGCAGCCTGGATCACGGCCTGCGCCTGGGATTCACCAAGCATCAGTTCCAACGCCTGGCTGACCAGGGCAGGCAGGTCGCGCGGACTGTCTGCATCCAGCACGGCGATGCCATCCGGCAGGGCCAGGGCCTGCAGGGCCTGCTCGACGGCGGCGGGGAAGACGTGCCGCCCGCCTTGTGGATCAATGTGTGCAAAGGTATCCGCAGACCCCACCAACTCATCAAATTCTGCTTCATCTGGGGCGGGCAGTGAGCCGACGGCGAAATCGGAGCGGCGGTAGACGGCCGAGCCGAGCGCCCCGAGCAGGCCCGGCTGGAAGCGCCCCAGCACGATGCCCACAGCATATGAGACCCAGCGCACGGCCAGCTCTTGGGCGCTCATGCCGGCGGCAGGGGCTTCTTCCTCGTCTTCGACGGTGGCATCGGGGGCAGGCTCTTCAGCCTCGCCCAGCGCCCCGCCCGCCAGTTCAGCTTCGATGGCGGCGCGGTCTGCCGGGGAGATGCCGTACAAGACAAAGACCTCATTGTCCATTTGGGTTTCGAGTTGTTGTAAATGGGCTTGCAGACGCGTCAACGATCGCAAACCAATTAACCAAGGCAACGGGGAGATGAAATCAAAGGTTTTTTCATCTGATTGTGCTTGGGATTGTTGAATATAAATTGAAGCAATTACCAAGTTTTCAAGAACCCGCTTTTGATTATGGGTTGGTAATTGGAAAGGTACTCTTGCTATGTCTCCCACTTGAAACGACACTGTAGGATTTAATAAGCCCAATATATAGTTCATCCATTGGGAATTCATAACTGCCATAGAAACAAATATTAATTCATTTTTGGGAAAACCAGATGAACCTTTTACATCAAAGCCAAACCCAGGTGGTAAGTAACGCACACCGAACTTTTTTGTGCTCAGATCAGACCAAGTGATGCCTTCTGAAAAATAAAAATCAGAATTAGTTACAACCATACCCCAATTCCCCTTTAGATAAGGGAATCTTCGAACAATATCAGATTTTATTTCACTGCCACCGTTAGTCCAATTGAAAAGATACTCTTGGTTACCATACCATTTTTTGAAAGGGCCTCCTTTCATATATGGAAACCATTTCTTTTCCGATATTCGAGCTAATGAATAATTAGCCAAACCAAAATCTATATCATGTGTTGGAATTTCCCACCAAAAGCGAAGGAATCTCAAATTATCACAAGTAGACAATCCATGTTTAGGGGGAACAACCTCTTTTAAGGACGACAAATTTTCAAACACCTTCCGCACGATTGGCTGTATCCAATACACCCACGGGCTGCCTGGAATGGCGTCGAAATCGGCCTGGGGCAGGCGGTAAACGTTGGATGGCAGGGGGGCGGTCATGAGGTGGGGGCTCCCTGACCAATGCGCTGCTCCAGTCTCTTCAACCCATCGATGAATTCGGGCACATCTTGCTGCAGCAGCCGGTTATAGCCATTGTTCAGACCCAGGATTTCCATGGTATCTTCGGCAGTTAGGCCGGGGTAAGCGGAAAAGTTATTGGGGTAGAAATAAATCTCGAAGCCGAATGTGCGCACATAGATCACAAGCATGCTGCGCCGGTAATTGTGCGGGCTGCGGTACTGCAAGCCCTGGCGGATGGTGGGCCACATCTTCATGCGCCTGAGCGCCTGGTGGATCGTATCTAGCGCATCCCCCAGCCCATATTCGTCTGCATAGGCAATCATGCCCTCGATCGTGCTGCGCGGCTGCTCGGGTCGAGGGGTCACCTCCACATGCCAGCGTTCCAACGCCCAATTCTTGATCTGGCCGCGCCGCTCAAGCAGGGCAGCCTCGTCCCAGTCGGCATACCTGGCAATATCCTTCTCGACAAATAGAGGTGAGTTGGCATAGGTACCTTTTTGACCCGGTGCACCTTTTTTCGTTTCAAAGCGCAGGTTGCCAAGTTTGCTGTTATCGAAGGTCAGGGTCAAGTTGGCGTAATCGTTGGTCCACCGCTGGCGTTTTTCCGGCGAAAACCGCCCCAACCAGGCCGGGTCAGTGGGGGTTTGCGGCAAGATATGCTCAATGGAGGTGGCGCGAGAACGAGAGGCAATTACTTCCCAGGTCATTTCAATGGCTCGACCCTCTGCCAGGTGATGCTCAAACTCGTACAAAAAGTAATTGATCCCATTCCAATCGTACCAGTTGCGTTTTTCGTCCTCCCATGCCTTGGCAAATTCGTCTTGGGAGCTGTAGAGCACCAATAACTGGGCGATCTCTTCCAGCAACCATTCTTCGCCCTGGCCGTAGTAAAACTGGTACCCAAGCCGGAACAGAGCAGTCTGGCCAGCATTGGAGCGCGTGCGCTTGAGCGTGAATACCCGGAAGGTGAATTTCTCGAGCAGCTGCACTGCTTTCAAGTACGCTGCGCCGCCATCTGTGGCTTTGAGGCGCAGAGCGATCAAGAGAGGCAGGTAAGCTGCGCGCACGCCCTGACGGGCAATTTTCTTGCTCCAGAGGACGATCTGCTGGCGAACTTCAGGCTGATCGAAATTGCTGAAGGCAACCGAAAGGTGCGGCGCAAAGACATCACAGTAAGCCGAGGCGGCGTTTTGCAAGCTGTCGAGATAAACCAGCAGATCGTTGAGCAGATCGGTGTGCCTGTCACGGTAAGTCTTCAGGCTGAAATGCGCCTTGATCGAACGGGCATTGTACCAATCGGAGGCATCATAGTTGTAAGCCATCAACCAGTGAGAGCGTAAGAGCTGGTCCTCGTTGCCGCGCCCGGCCAGGTTGGCTGCCATCAATTTCTCGTGAATGAATTTCCACACGGCATTGATGCGGCGGGTCAGGGGGTGCGCTTCATCGGGCAGCTCCAGCTTGGCCGAGAGGTATAAGAGATGGTTTTTGACCTTCTCCATCTCAGTGAGCGGTTTACCGCGGTCGTTCATCGTCTCGAAGATCACCCCGGCGTCCAGTTCGCTGGTCACCGGGTAGAAGATCATCCTGAGCTGATTGATCACCTTGCCGTAAAACTTCAGCAGCCAGTCTGTGTAGGCCTGGCCCAGTTCTGCCTGTTTGCCTGCAAAATACGCGGCAAACCTGGCGTGGGCTTCGTGCAGGCGCTGGTGAGAGCGGATGGTTGCTCCGCCAACCCCAGGGTGCAGCGCCAGGATATTGTTGGCAAAGAATTCCTGGCTGTCGGGATTTAGAGACAGCTTGGTGAAGGGCTGGCCATTGCGGTCTCTGGCGAACAGATAGGTCTCGCACAGGTTGACCGCCAGCGCTTGGTGTTGTGGATCGGCGTTTAATTGGTCGTGAATGGCTTTTAGCAGAATGACAACGGTTGTCAGGCGCTGTTGTCCATCAATGATATCAAAAGCTTTATATTCGCGCAGGTTGGCGTCTAAGAACGGGCTGGCATCTTCTGTGCGCGGGCAAACTACGATCGTGCCGGTGTAATGCCGGCCCGATTCCGAGAGCAAATCCAGGTCGTCGAGCAGGTCCTGGCACTGGCGCTCCTCCCAGGCGTACCCACGCTGGTAATCAGGCACAAAGAAGATTTGATCAGAAAAAATTTGCTTGACACTTTTGATCATATCGGACATGGGATTACCCTTCTCTCTCGACCCCTTTTAGCTCAGCCAATGCCTTCTCGAAGGCCAGGCGTTTGGCGTCCGCGTCCGGCGCGTGCACCAGGCGGAAGTAAGTTCCCACGCTGTTCGCCCGGCGGGCCGCATCCGGCTCGCGGCGCAGGGCGAAAGCGGTGGTATTCACCTTTTCGCCCTGGATCTCTGGGAAGGCGTGCGGCCCGGTGTGGGCCATGGTCTCGATCGCAAACGCATCCAGGAGGCCTGTGCGCAGCTTTTCGTAGGATGAAATGAACATAAAGGATTGCTGGGTGATCATCCCAACCCGGCCACCCTCACCGGTCAACTCGGTACAGCGAGCAATGAAGGCCGCATATAGGTCGCCCTTGGCCTCAGGGTAGTGTGTGTCCAGAAAAGCCGCCATCTGATCGTTCATGCTGCGGCGTGACATATAGGGTGGATTGGCAACCACCACATCATAGCGCCGCAGGAACAAATCCAGGATACGCAGGCTCTTAGCCGCCTCACCGGTAAAAAAGCGTTGATCATCTCCCTGGCCGGTATTCTGCTGGCGAAAGAAATCCAGCGCCTGGATCAACTGAGTTTCCAGGATGCTGTAATAACCCGTTTCCATCTCGGCCTCAGCTTGTGCCCCAAACATCCCTGTGGCATCGCCGTATTTGGCCTGGCGCTTCTGTTGGTCTTTACGCCGTTTCTCCTCTACCAACTGTGTCATTTCACGCTCGATGCGCAAAAGCGACCCAACTTGTTGGATATCCCCCAGTTGCTCGCGGATACCCCGCAGCATTTTCTCGAAGATTGGGTCGGCAAAATGCATTTGCACAATAAAGCGCCCCAAGTCAGCAGTGCTATAAGGCAAAACATCCGCGCTGGCCAGGTTATGGTCGGTGATCTTAGTATGCTTGTTGAAACGCTTTGCCTTGAAGTAAAGCGCAAGCGCCGAGAGCTGCACGGCGCGCAGGTCAATGTCTATGCCAAACAAGTTATTTTCAATGATTGCCGAGGCAATATCTGCTTCATCGTTCACCGACGCAACTTCTGGCCAACCTGGCTGGCCAGCTCGTTCGATCTCCTCACGATACATAGCAACGAACAAATCAAAAGCCACCAACCCAAAATGCATTGCGCCACAAGCCGGGTCCAATAAGCTGATCTCGCGCACCGGTCGCATGCGCTCAGGCAGCGGCGTGCCCGATAGAGGAACCAGGTAGCAGAGCGCATCTGATAAATGGGAATCTGGGTGCATGCTTACCCATAATCTTCCCAAAGTATTTTCAACCAAAAAGCGCACAATCCAACGCGGGGTAAAGCGTTGCGTAGCAGCCGGAATATCTCGCCGGCGAATTTTTTGCTTCTGCTTGAACAGGCGGTCGAATACTGCTTCGCTCTCTTGCTCGTTAAAGAACTGATAGATCCAACCGATCGTCTCTTCAGCCTGCCAGGCAGGAATCAGTGCTGGCGTATTAAGCAAACCTAGTACCTGTGCCAGGGCTGCCTGACGCGGAAACAGACTGGATGGCAGCGCTTGCGGATCAAACAACACCGGCACTTCCTGAGCGATCTCGCCCGATTGCCAGAGCAGGAAATTCCGGTAGGCCATTTCCACCCGCCCGGCTTTCCAACTGGCCTCATCATCTGGATGATCAGCTAAATAAAACTTGAAGCCGTTTGAGTCTGCGCCGCGCCCTACCGCCTCGCGGATCAGTTTGCTCGTCTCTAACATTTTGAACGCCACCAGGCGGTTGAGATGTGTGAAAGCAGTCTCGTTTATGAGCCGTGCGACCGCATCAGGCAACTCTAGCCCAGCCTGCGTTTCATCAGCCACAAAATGCTGCAGGCGTTGGTAAATTTGGCGCGCCCCAGGCTCTGCCAAGGCTGGCAGATTCTCCGGCGGCTCCATACTGCCATCTTCGTGCAGGCCATAAACACCTTCCAGCAGGTCGCGCGCTTCACGGGTCAAGATTTCCCGGCCCTGCAAGGCAAAGCGATGGATGGCATCGCGTGTCTCGTGGGACAGGTATTCATCGGCAAAGAAAGCTGGCATCACGATCCCCTAATCTATATAAACCTTTGTATGATAACTTCCCCGTCTCTCCTGGACAGCCAGCCCCATGAAACGCAGCCCATCACTGTCATCATTCGTGGCTGGCATAAATAATACACAAGGGATGCGCGTTCGCCCTTTCATCTGATCCAACAATGTCGAAACCCGGTAAATATCTGGAGAGAGCGCACCCGCTCGGCAAATGAACACCAAATCCTTGTTTGCATCCAACCCCTGCAATTTCTCCGCCAGAAGGTCGGGAAGCGGTCGCCAATCAGGATCGGACAGGTAATCATAAGCCTGAAGCTGTGCTGCAGAAAAGCCTTCCTCGCACTCTTTTTGGGTCAGGGCATTCATACCTTCGGATTCGTCCACAGCCTGCCAAAGCAACTCGGCCAGAGAGATCAGCACCACCCTGCGGCCCGTATCCTTCTCCAGCCTGGTTTTAAGCAGGCGCATCTCCCGGCGCATTGTCCATTCCTGGTCCGGTGGGTAACAAAAGACAGCGAAGGGCAAGTCGCTGTACACATAATGCCGCATAGGTTGGGCATGCAGATCACTTTCAAGCCGCTGGATGCGCTCTTTCAACGAGGACACGCGCCACCTCCACAAGCGAATTCACTGGAAATTCCAGTCGAACCACAGAACCGGCTGCATAATAAGCCAATAGGCGCTCCTGGTGCGCCTCCAAGAAGAAACGCTCCACGCCCTGGATGGGCAGAAAGAACAGATTCCATTCTGCACTGTGCAGGGCCTTGTCACCGGCATGATCCTTGCGCCAGATCTCATAAGCCAGGAATGTAAATGCTTCAACAGGCAAATATAGGGGGGTAATGGACTTGGTCGCTTTGCCTTGTAAGATGCCAAAGTCCCGCAACGCAGCCAAAGAGTGCCTGGCAACTCGCACCAGGGTCTCTTCCCCCCATTTGTCTACGGTTTTGCCCTCAGCCACCCAGTCACGCAAAGCCCGCTGTACATGTTCCAGCGTTACATCGGTGTAGCCACTTAGCAGGCGAGGAGTCACCACTTCGAGGATGATTGCCCGAAGCGTACGATCGTTCTGCACCGAGTAATAATAAAGCAATGGATCAACCCAATTCGCAGGTACATGGCCTTGAACCAATGTCACGAGCGCCTGCCCCACTTCAGGATCGTCAAAATAGCGTTGGCGGAAAATATTCAGAATATCTTCAATGCGCGCCCTTGAAGCCTTACCAAAGATGTTCATCCGGCGGGCGTTGTCAAAGTTCGTCCGCCAATCCTGGCTTAAATCCCAGGCAGCCAACAGGGCTTTGGTATCGGGGATTAGGGCAGTGGCTTTGATCAGCCGGCTGGTATAGAGGGCATCTGTCATAGGAGTGTAATGTAAGGAAAGATGGGCTGGCCTTGCTTTGCCTCTAAGCAAGCCCAAGCCAGGGCTTGGGCCGCTTCTAGAACCTGCGGTTTTACGATTGGACTTTTGAGCCTGATCTCAAGGCGACGTTCGGCGCGTTCCCCCACGATTTGGTATTGTGGTTTCTGGCCAATCAATGCCAACAGTTTTTGCTGCAAATCGTCTAAGGTTGTGATAGGGTCTGGCGATAGGGACACATCTAATAAACGAATACCGTGCAAACCATGCTCGATATCGCCAGTCTGATCCAGCCGGAATAAGTGCATGGCCTCACTACTACCATTAAACGCGGCCTGGTAACGAGTCCGGGCTGCTTCCAGCGCCAGCTTGCGGCCCGCCTCGCCCGGATCGGTCAGGAACAACCGATCCAGCAAATAGCCGCCAGCCGGGGTTAACGATTCATCTTCCCACCAAGCCAGGCTGTCTTTTTGAGCCGCGCGGCAGATCAGCAGCCGTAAACTCAAGAGAGCCTTTTTCTCTTCCACTTCAAGCATGATCAAAATCCTCTTCCGGCGTTTCTGGCAGGCGTTTCTTGAAAGGATTTTCTTCTAACCAACGATCAATCGATGCGCGACGGAAACGCCAATGCCGGCCGACCTTCTGCCCTGGAATATTCCCCTCTTGAGCCAATTTGTAAAGCGACCGTAGAGGAATACGCAAATAGCCGGAAGTTTCTTGGATGGTTAAGATGTCGGGTAAGTTTTCTGGCATAGAATTTTCCTACCTGGCAGTGAGCGAACACCCCAATATTATCTCACCAATATAGCAGACAATTGCAGTTATTGTCAAATTAAATCCAGGCCAGGTTATTCCTTTGATTTGATCTTCACACTATCACCAGCCTGACCCCACCTCGGAAATCCAGAAAGCACAAGCGCGTGCTGATCAGCGGCCCGTGCAGTCTGCGAAAAGCAGTGGTGTAACGAACAATCTGGATGCGGTAACCCTGCATCACATGCGCCAATTCGGCCTCGCTGTCCAGTTCATCGGTTTTATAATCCAGCAAATGCCAGCCATCCTCAAGGCGATAGAGCAGATCGATCGCGCCAATATCCAACTTGTCACCGGTCGAGAAGCTGTAAGGGATCTCATGCTGGCGCTCTAGGGCAGTGTCAACTTCCTGCCAGATAGGATGAGACCGGAAGCGCTCCAGGAGAGTCTCGGCCTTGGCAATGGCGGCCTGGCGTTGGTCAGGATTGATCAGGCCATCACGGATCGCGACACTTTCCAGCAGCGACCGTAGGCTGGGGTGGCCGGGGAACCACCAGTTCTGCAGAGCGCGGTGTACTAAATTACCCACTGCTATCGATAATGACCGGGCGTCTCCAGTAATGCGTTGGAGGTAACTGGCCGTTTCCGCAGGCTCGGGGTCGTGTGCGTCTTGTTCCTGGGGTATTAGTGAGCCAAAGAGAGGCTTTTCGTTCGAGGTCGGTTTGTTCTCTACTCCTGCCGCAATTTTGATGGGCTGAACTTGGATGGTCAGCAGGCTGGCCTGCACGGTATTGCCACTCTCAAGGGTTGCTTCGATCCATTCCCCCGCGTGCTCGGTCAGCGCTTTCGGGCTGACATTGCTGGCTTCAAGGAGCGCTTTCGTCCAGCCCCTGGCAGTTCCCTTCCCATCTAAAGCGCCGCTGACCAAGAGCTTTTCTTCGGCGCGCGTCATTGCCACGTAGAGCAGGCGGTTACTCTCAGCATCGTTGATCTCTTGATCTTCCAGGCGAGCCAACTGGTAGAACAGGGGTGGGTTAGTGAGTTCAGTGGACTTCCAGGCGAAATCGCCCTGCTGCGTCAAATAGAACCGACCGCCTTTTTTCGGACCGGCATAATTTGCATACGCCAGCACCACAAAGGGGAATTCCAGCCCCTTGGCCTTATGGATCGTCATCAGGCGAATTGAGCCGCTCGCCTCGGCCGCCGCTTCACCCTCCCGACCTCCCGTGTCGCTAATGGTTTGAACCTGCTCCAGAAAAGCCCGGATATTCACCACCGCCCCAATGCGAGCATCAGAAAGCAATTTGTCGATATTCCGGCCCAGGCGATTGTGCTGTGTCGCCAGGATGGCGCGGTAATCCGTCAGGCTGAGCAATTTTTGCAACAGGTCAGCGACCGGCAGACGATCGACATCCTTCAGCAGCTCATTGAAGATACCTGCTGCGCGCTGGGCGTGGCGCCGCATCTCTGGCGATAACTTGGCCAGATCTCCCTGCAGCGCTTGCCAGAGCGAGGACGGTTGCGGGTTGGCTTTGCGCAGCCAGTACAAGGCTTCATCGCTCAAACCAAACGCTGGCGAGCGCAGCGCCCCGGCCATAGATAGGTTCTCCCAGGGATTGGAAAGCGCCGTCAGGATATTAAGCACGTCCCGCACTTCGGGACGCTCGTAAAATCCCCGCCCAGCGACGGTTACATAGGGAATCCCAGCCTCTTGCAGGGCGTCTTCGTATTCGCTGTAAGCTGACGAAGCCCGGAAGAGTAAAGCGACATCATCCCAACGTTTGATTTCTCCGGTTTGCTTCAGCGTAACCAGATGTTGGGCTAGAGAGCGGGCAGCAACCTGTTTTGTGGTGGCTTTTTGAGAGTCTTTCTGTCCCAGCACAAACTGGATGAACGGTGAAATCGCTGTCGGTTGCTTCTCCCTCGCGCCAATCTGGGGGGAGAAGGGTACGAAATAGGGCTTCGAATGAATCTCCTGGTCGCCCATCACGCTTCGCAATAAGTCCCCGGCCGAATCCAATAGTACGGTGTGTGTGCGAAAGTTCTCTGCAAAATTAAGCTCCCGACCGCCAAGCGCTTGATTCTCGGCTTGCAAGCTGCGAAACACAGCCACGTTTGCGCCGCGGAAGCGGTAAATGCTTTGGCGGGCATCGCCCACCACGAATAACTTGCCAGGCGTTCGGCCGCACAGAGCGTTGACAATCCCGCGCTGGCGCAGGTTGGTATCCTGAAATTCATCCACCAACATGGCCTGGATTTCTGTTTGCCAGCGATCTCTGATGGCCGAGTTCTGTAAAAGCGTCAAGGCACCCTGCTCCAGGTCATCGAAATCCAGGGCGCGCCGCTCCTCCAGCGCCTGGGCATAAGCATTTTCTGCCTGGGTATACAGCTTACGTAGAGCAGGATAAGCGGCTTCGTAGGCCGCCTCTTCCTCAGGTATTGGTGGGGTGTCATCAGGCTTCTTACCGCCCAGCCAGGGGTTCAAGGTGGTGTCGTAGGCGTTCCTCAGGGCTATGGCCGTTTGCTTGGCAATGCTGTTTTTGCCCTTTGAGCCAAAGCTCAGGTACTTCTGACGAATTTCAAACAAATGCACAGCCGCCCGGACTGGATCCTCTGCGGCCAGTGCGGTTTCCATAGCCTGCCAAACAGGTAATAGCTGCGCCATTCCGCTAACAACCACGTCATCTGCGTTGGCAGACAATTCACCTGTGGCGGCCAGCCCGGCCAGCGTATCGACCGCACCCTTGATTTCTTCCTGATCCACAAAGCAACGCAAGGCAGAATCGATTGCCCGGCGAACATCAGGCGTTTTTGCCAAAACAGGATTGGCATCCAGGCGCTTTGCCAACAATTCGTTGACCAGTGCTTCCAACGCCCGAATACTAAATAACCCAAACAGACTGACCAGCTCCGGATCATCAGCAGCGCCTTCGACGGTATTGGCGGCCACTTCGGCGCGCAGTGCGGCAGCTTCGTTTTCGTCGAGCACGATAAAACGGGGGTCAATCCTGGCTTCAGCCGGATGCGTGCGCAGGATTTCAGAGCACAGGCTGTGGATGGTGCCAATCCGGGCCGCATCCAGTTTGCTGAGAATATTCCGCCAATGCTCAGCAGGTTCGGTTACAGCTTCAGTAGCCTTCTGAGTGTATTCATACAGGCGGTTGCGCATCTCGCGCGCCGCCTTTTCGGTAAAGGTGATGGCTACCACACGCTGCGGATCCAGGCCTTCATCCAGCAGGGAGAGATAGCGGACAATCAGAGTTCGGGTCTTGCCGCTGCCTGCACCGGCGGTTACGATCAAATTATGATCTCGTTCTTGCGCAGCCTGGGCTTGCAAAGGCGTTAGCTCGAGCAGTTTTGCAAGGTCAGTCATAGCGTCCCTCCGGTTCGTAGCGCCAGCACCAGGCGGCCGCAGCGCAGTAGGATGGACAGCCTCCATCCGGTGGTATGGGTGGGAATTCTCCGGCGCGAATGCCCGCCACAATCTGGTCAAGTCGTGCCTTGACAGCTTCCAGCGCACCTTGTGGCCCGTATAAATCTTCGTGTTCAAAAGAGCTCAGGGTTAATTTGCCGGGCTTGGCAGAAAGAATTGCCCAATACAGACCTTCGATTGGAAATGGGTATTGGTGTACTTGTTGGGCAGCCAGCGCGTAGAGCGGGAGCTGTAAGCGACGACCGGAAAGCAGGGCGTTTTTATCCAGGTGCGAACTGCCGGTCTTGTAATCTACCACGCGGGTGCGCGTACCAGTGACATCTTGATCCAGGCGGTCAATCACCCCGCGCACCTGAATTTCCCCCGATTGCTCCAGCGCAATTTTGAGCGGGCTGATATCATCTTTACCGAACTTCAACTCGTAGGCGATTGGCTTCCAACCAGGCTGAAGCGCGTCCAGCTCTCGAATGGTATTTTCGAGCACGGTCACCATTTGGGCCTTTTCAGTCTCCCATAAAGCAGAGGGGCGGAATTCTCTCGATTCTTCCTTTTTTCGGAACTGCTCTTGGGCAACATCTGGCAGGTGGGCCAGCACGTCTCCAACATCCGCCGGATTGTCTGCCTGCTGGTAAACATGCTCAAGGATAGCATGTAGCAGGCTGCCGCGCTGGGCAATCGTCAGGCCAGGCTCAGGGATCGGTTGAGCTTCTAAGCCCAGGAGACGCTCCACGTAGAAGCGGAAAGGACAGGTACCGTAAGTTTCTAGCGCAGTTGGGCTCCAGATGTGCTTGCTGTCATATAGAGCAGAAAGCTGTTCAGCCAGGGCATCCAGCCCGCCATCAAATACGCCCATCGGCCGGTGGTTGCTGCGGGCAGCCAGAACTGAACGGGCATGCCCCAGGTATTCCCAACGCGCCAGTAATTCGTTCTCGAATACATCCGGGAGATCCGTGTTATGGCGCATAGTCCACAGCAAGGCTTCTTCTGCCGAAGCGGCGTTGGCCAGCGGGCGCGGCGCCTCCGGTTGGATGGTTTGCACTAAATCGGGGAACTGCTTATGCGGAAAAAAGTCGCTCACTTCTTTCCAATAAGGCGACTCTAACCACGGCTCGCCGTTGTCGGCCAGGTACGGCCGGGTGAGCAGCAAGTAATCATCGCAACGCGTGACGGCCTGGTAGAACAACCCTGCCTGCTCGCGCTGCAGGCGCTGCTCCAATTTGAGGCGACAGCGCAAGTCTTCGTCCAGCCAGGGATCCACACGCTCCTGCTCTGGGAGCATGCCTTCCGCCAGGCCCAGGATCGCAACGGCTCTAAAGCGCAAGCCACGGCAATCCATCAGGTGACCAACCTGGACAGACCCGTAGGAAGATGCAAGTTCTTCTCGATACGATGCACTACCCACGGCTCCCTGCAGGTTGCCGAGAAATTCCGGATACGTTACCGCTTCCCCTTCAACAATGGTTTCGCCCACGATCATGGCCCGCAATATCTCCCCAAAAGTATTCAGGGGCTCCTGCTCGCCAGCGCTGCGCGTTTTATCATAAAAGCCCAAGGCTTCCAATCGCTCTTCCAGCCAGGCGACCCAGGTTTCCAGGCGCTGAGGCACGTCAAGAGATACCTGCAGCAGATCCAAGAATTCAAACAAGTGGGTTTTCAGGCTGGCAGCCTGTGGACCGCGTGGGAGTGTGGGTGAGTGAAATTCATCATCCGGGTCTTCTGTCGGTTTGGCGTCTTGGTTTGCCAGCCAGTCGAGCGCCTCTTCCCACTGTTCTCGCCCCACAATAATCTTGCGATCCAGGCTGACCAGTTCAAGGGTATGAATATCCCTGGATGTGAGTTGGAAGCGAGCCATATCCAAGTAGGGGCTGCGCAGCGTATCCAAAAGCAGTCCACGATGAAAATTATGGATTGGCAAAACCAGCAGATTTAATATCGCACCAATCACGGGTGCAGTTGCCAGTGATTGGCCATGATAGAAATGTAGCGACAAACCAAACTCTCTGGCTGCCGAGCGTAGGTGAGGGGCATAAGCATCCAGCATTGGCGCAAATATCGCGCACGCGTTTGCTGCCAGGCCATCGCGCACGATCCGAGCTTTGATCCAACGCAACGCCTCCCGCGCCTCTTCCACAGGCGTGCGGCAGGCGCGCATCTCCAGGGAATGGTCATCCTTTAATGTCTCTGCAGATGGCTTCCGATCAAAGATTTGTTTTTCGATGTGGGTGAGCAGCGATGGGAGATGGATTGAAAATTCATCCTTTGAGATACACAAGCTGTCGCCGCAAATTTCTTGCAGATCCTGCAGCCCGCGTTGAAAACGGCGGTGAGCTTGGCGTTGCATATCTGGCGCGCCGGGTAATGTAACCAGCATCTCCACGCCAGCATCTGCCAATAAGCGCAGGGTACTCAACTGGCCACCTTCGAAAGCCTCAAAGCCATCGACAACCAATAAATCCAGCCCAGAAGCCAACTCCGGCTGTGCTTCCAAAGCTTGTACAGCCAACCAGCTCATCCCTTCCTGGTCAGCCCAGCCTTGACCGCGCAGGATACCCTGGTAAGCGGTATAGATTAGAGATATTTCTCTCAGGGCTACGTTGCTTGCTGCGGCTTCTGCAAACTGCTCGGGATAGACCAGGGCGCGTTTGAGCTCTCCAAAGCGCTGGCTTAGTTCAAGAATGAATCCCGGCATCTCGGCGATAGCCTGGTAAAACTGTAATTGGGGCTTTACCCGCCGCACAGCTTCTTGAAGCAAACGGTGGATAATCGGGCCGCTGGCGAGGGGAATCGGCTGCCCGGCCTTTTCAAGAAAATACTCGTACAGAGAGCCAAATGTACCCACCTGAGCGCCCAATGCTCCCCCTTTGGCTTTTGCCAGGCGGCGTCGGAATGCAGTTGCCTGGCGCCGGTCAGGTAGGATCATCCAGGTATTTGAGAAGGGCGCTATTTTGAGCTGCGCCTGCACCCGCTGGATGCAGCGCTGTGTTTTGCCGCTGGCTGGCAGAGAAACAATCAACGATATGGTCATCGGTTTCCTTACAACTAAGTTCCTGGTTGGATTTTTAGCTCACGATACGCCTTTTAAAGCCAACAAAGTTGATTCGTTGGCTTTAAACCTCTACTTGCTCGCCATCAGAATCCTCCACCCCCAATAATGGGAGCATGTCTTCGATCATTTTATTCGCAAGATGAATGGGATATGGCAACACTGTATTGCCAATGCTCCAGGCGGGCGACGAACGCAATAAATGGGCTGTCACAACAGATGCTTCAGCATCTCCTCCCATCACATGGACCAGTTCCAGCATCTGTTGGTTCCTGAAATTCATTTCTTCAGCATCCTCATGCCGCATCGCCTTTTGGTCTGCTTTTTTGTTATTATCCAACCTGCCTACTGAAAAATATGGCTGAAGGGCGCTGTTTGCATCTGTGTCCAGAAACAAACTGGCATGGGCGATGCGATCGGCATCGTCCGCGTTTTTCCAAGAATATTCATGCGTTGCAACGTACTGCGGCGTCTCATCATTATTACCTTGTTGTCGAATCCAAACCACATTCATATTCGGAAGCGAAACCGATTCAAAAACATCACCGCCCAAATCGAGCCTATCTTTTTTTAGTTCCTCAACTTTCAATTTTTTCCACACATTCCTCAACTTAGTCGCGTCGAGGAGGTATAGGGTTGGAGGTTCGCGATGCTCAGCAAGGGTGGCTTTTACAAAATCATAAACCTGGGGTGTATCCAGAGTGAAAGATGCTCTCCTTCGGTTTTCGATAAAGAAATTACCCAGGGCCATCGAAGCATCAAAGTAATCCGTCCAATCGCAAACGGATGGGATCTTGGCCTCCACACGACCCTCCGGCAATATCCGCACAGCAACGGGGAAACTTACAGATCCCCGCCCCCTATAGTAATCCACATTCGTTCTAAACAGTGTCAGGCCAACAACCACCAAGTTTTTTGCGACATCGGACGCAAACCCTGCCTTTTCATAATCGTCATGCAGTGTACTTTTGATCCCATCACCTCGCGCAACCGCCAGTTGACGCAATATCAAATCTCCGCACGCGTTGTACAGACGACCGAAATCATACCTGGCGGAGGGCACACCCCAGTATTTTCCCATGTCGACCAGATACTCATATTTCGAGCGCAATCTTTTGATCATCTGGGACGCAATCCCTTTTTTAACACAGGCCATCCGTATCGCATTATGCGGAGACAAGAAATCAGATGAATCTGGCAGCTCGATCCATGCCAATAAACGTTCGTCGGGCGCTCCTTTATACTGACCGAGAAATGTGCCCCACTTAGACGACAATTCTCGCTCAGCTTTAATCCGCCTTTCGGATGTTTTGAGGTTCTCATCGTCGCCGATCTCCAAAGGGCGAAATAATTCGTCATCAATGCGGATCGGGTGAACCTGAATATTATCCGGCAACCTCTCACCCTCGCCCAATTTAAAATGCCTCTTCTCCAAATAATGCTGCATGACCTTCCCCATCTCCGGAGAGTGATAAGCCAACAGTATCTTTATCGGTTTACCACCTGTGGCCGACAGCAATGCGCCCAGACGCATTTCACGCTTCTTGATAGGATCTTTTGGCGCTTTATCTTCTGTCATTCTCCAGGGGGCCAGGGAACGCGATTCAACACATCCTTTGAATAGAGAGATGGCATTTCCCGGCGTCAGAACATCACCAAGCCGTTCTTCTAGAACACGGAAAACCTCTGTGCGCTCCCGCGCGCTAAAGCCATTTCCAAGCGGATGCGCAGGCTCATACCCTTCTGCAAATAAAACGTAATAGTTGTCATCATCGTTCTTTCGATAATGGCCTGGATTCTCCAGAATGATGGATGGATCGCGGACGATCTCCCTTGCTTGCGCTCTATCCAGCAGAGTGTGGAAATCGTCAGGAAATTTTGGCTTATCAAGTTCTTTTCCAGCTTTGCCATACACATTCCAGATCGGTAAACGTACCAGAGTCTGATTGTGAGCCCATTCAAGGTGCAAAGGGCGACTGAGGCGCAGCAAGATAGTTGCATTTCGATTCCTATTCCCAGACACCAGGGGTTCATCCATGTAACGCTGACAGGTCAGCGCTGTATGGATCCATGGTTCTGGATTCCCCGGTTGGTACTGCAAACTAAACCGAATCAAATAAGCAAATGTAGCACCCGTTTCGCTCGGTTGTGGATCACTAACCACTGCCAAAGCCTCGTCATCTTGCTGGATCAGCCCCCAGCGGATTGTGCGCCCATTGATCAGGCTCGGCCCAGTTGCTGCAAACCGGGCAGCAATCAAACTGGGCAAAGCTGAATACCGAATACTGCTTTCACCGTCCGTCAAAGCCTCTATTGCGTTTTTCTCGACCCACCCCTGACTTGGTTCGTCAATCAAATCATATAATTTTTGGGCGTGCCGCATGATCTGGTGACGCTCCAATTGCGGATATGATGTTTCGAGCCATACATCAGCCCAATGCCGGCCTAAAGAGGTAACCAATGCCTGCCCAGGGTATTGATCCAAAGCTAGCATTTGATACACGGGAGTTTTGTCTAATTTACCAGTATATTTCAGGCCATGTACCAGTACCGGGGAAAGCGCCAAAACAGCTTGATTAAATAGTTTGATCTTTGCCCTTTTTTGGGTGCCTGGCTCAAGCCGTTTTGCCAGCAAATCCGCTTCGACGCGCCAATTGGGCGCGAACACATGCACACCGAGGGTTTCCAGCTCTTTTCTTCGCAAGCGAAACCGGGTTGGCAGGACATACGGGTGTTGATTTTTTCTCATCATAATCAGCCCTTTCCATTACCTTGATCTATCGACCAACTTGCATTATGTGTATCGTGACAGGTCAAGCTTCATACCTTGAGGCTCGTGAAATCCATCGTAAAAAGCGCCATATAAAGCATGCCCTATGTCATAAGTTGTGTAATCTAACAGCCGATCAATCGAAGCGGCCAAGAGACTGGTTGCAGGAGATGCAATAATCTCCCCGTCTTCTGTTTCTGGGCTGTTTACCCATGAAGCGTCTACGAAATAGGCGCGAAAAGGAACACCACCCCTAACCAGGCGCCCACAAGCTTGAATGAGCATGCTGGCCGTGCTAGCGCCAAGTTCTTTTTTTTCTTCAGGATCCATTAAGCGATAAAACTTACCACGCTCCATTTCCAACCACGATTTCTGGGCTTCGTTACGCAGCCTGGTTATTTGAGATAGGATAGTGGGTTGACAATTTTCCCATATAGGATCGGCAGGCTTGAGCCAGTTATCCAATTTGTGATTTATTCCTGACACCATTGTCAGGGCGTCAAAAGGAGGTGTCATGGGACGGATCAAAAAATAGATCGCGCCGTAAGCTGCTTTATCTGTGATCGGGCTAACGATGTTATATCCGCGCCCTACTGCCCCTAGAGGCGCAACCAGGATCCGTGCTAAATGCCCCAATTCCTCTACGTCGCTTCGTTTCATGGGCTTGTAAGGCCGCCATTCCCATTCCGACATATCATCGTTAGACCGAACGATCGCGTAAACATCCTCCGCGAGATCGGAACGTAAAGAGCCGCGCAAGATCGTGGCAACTTTTTCGGCCTGCTCATAAGAGTTTACGATAAGTAAAGCCCGAGCCCTATCTTTCCAGTCAGAGTCCGTTTTACTGAGCGCGTCAAGCTTATCCATCTCACGAGCAAGCGGCGACATAAACTTGTCAGGTTTTCTAGCCAAAGCAAGCACCACACGCTCCAGGTTCTCATGCATGCGCTTTCCTGCCCCCGAAACCCTCAAATACCTTTCTCCAGCAGGTTTCCCTTTCACGCGCTCGGTTGTTTGAGGCAGGTATGTGATTGTGCTCTTGCGAATTGCAGCCTGGATTGATTCTTCTGGCTCCAAAATGCCAGATACAGGGAAGGCGAAGTGGAAGCGCGCTGAATCCGGCATCCAACTGGTTCCCGACATGGCCAGAACATTTGGGCCAGGCCGGCCTTCTATGTCTTCCAAGATGCGGTCAAAGTTCTGAACAAAATAACGTCCAACCTCTGCATATTCTAAAATAGCCAGGCTTAATGTTTTTCCAACGTTGTTTCCGTCTTGAGAAGTACGGAAACCTCGCCACCTGCCTAAGGGGGGTGAAGGAAGCAAGCCAGATAAAGAAGTAGGGATGAGGGATGGCATGCCTTCTTCGCCTAAAAGTTCCTGGACATAATGCCATCCATAAAATAAGCCTCGCAACTCGCGGTCCAATACCGAGGCGACCAGACCCAGTTCGAGGCGCCTTGTCAGCGTTCCAATATCGAGGGGATCGCCACCGTCGACATCATCCTTACTATGTTTCAAAGAGTAATCTTTCGCTCGTTGTGCGACCTCCGAGCGGACAGAATCAGACAGTTCAGCCAGGCGATTGTTGATCCATTTCGAAACGCTTTTATTGGTGCTTGGGTTGATTTCGCCACGCCCGTAGGATGTGATCTGTGACGACAGCATGACCAACTCGGATTTAGGATCCAGTCTTTCAGGAATAAGGGAAGAAAGGTCATCACGTTGAATTTCGGCAAACAACGCATGTAGCCTGTCATAAAGCTCCACAACTTCACTCGGTGCCTTTTCATTTTCCCATAAAAATTGTCCCGATATACGCGCCGCCAACTCCGATAGAATTCGTAAAGAGGTAAAGGGGCGCACAGATAACCAGTTACGCAAATCGTCATTTCTTTCAAGCAAGCCCAAAAAGTTGCGCAGTGCCGGCATCGTTAGGTCGTAAGTTTGGCGCCAACGATCCAAATCTGTGTTTTCCCGAAATACACCACTGGGGTAAGCGCCAATCTTTCGTAATGTATCCTGTAGAAGCCCACCTGCTCCTGTGTCGTCCAAGACAAGATCTGGCGCGAGAAGCTTATCAAACCACGATTGAACAACATCCACCTCATCAAATATAACCAGCGTCGAATTTTCGTATATAAAAACCCAAAGAGGAATTCGCCTGTCATCAACCTGCGCTGGCACCTTAGCTTGCCCCAAGCCTCCCATCGTCGTTATCCAAATCGGGGCCGAAATCATGTCTCGATAAGCTTGTTGAACGGGGCAAATTGAGAACAGAGGGCAAAGATAAAGCTTCTTTCTTTCAGCATCGTCATTCACATCATACAACGCATTGCAAGGCTCTCTTCCGGGCGCAACCTTTACATTGACTGTATCATCAACATTCACCAGCCATTGTTTCACTAAACAAGTGGTATCCAAAAACCGCAGTTTCCAGCGATCTGCAGCGACAGAAAAGTCTTTTTGTCGGAAAACATTGATCAGGTGAGAATCTCGCATGGTTGGACCAAGCAAGGGAACCGCAATCGGTTGGCCATCTTTGGCGAGAAGATTATTGAAGTACTCTGTTAAGCGCATGACTTCGGCAACATCGGCGACCACCAGTGTAACTCGTTCCCCTTTCTGGTGTCGAGCAATATCATAGGCAATGATATCAGCGATCGTGCTTTTACCGGACCCAACCATCCCTGCAATATGATTCATCCCACTTAGCAAAATCGGCGTCGTATTTACATCACTCAATTCACCATTAGGCTGGATAGAACGAAAGCGGATCATCCGTTGTACCCGATCAAGCCATTTCCCTGGGCGCTTAAGCTTTTGCTTATGCTCAAGTTCATCCATTTCTTGCGCAAGTTCATAAAGCCGGGAATATGAATACCCCATTTCCTTCCGTATGGGTCTGTTTTTGAACGATGGCAGAGGATGTTTTCGCGCCTCTTTGATCACGCGCTCGGGCAAGCACAATTCACCCTTGTATTCTCGATTATACGCAAACCCATATGAACCTGGTTGAGCATAAACGCGTTTTTCTTTACGAAAGGGTAATGGCTCCCCGAAAACATCATCATAGATTTTTTCTCTCTGGGATTGCCGCCCTGTGCGTGTGGCAATGACGGTATCGTAAGTTTCATCTTCGCCCAAAAGCTCGTAAAGCCTTTTGTCCTCGGGGTATTGAGCATAGATACCAAAGTCTTCCTGCCAATCTTGCTTACTTGAGCGATGCACAACCGCCCGATAACACGCGAGCCATCGTTTTTGCACGCTGTTCAGATCCATTCCCGCTAGAGCAGGGACTCGTAACCCTTGGCTGAGCGCCCAAACTGTCAAAACAGGTTGTTGGCTCAAGCCCAACACTTCAAGCAATCGTAAACCAGCCTCAACGCGAACCAACGTGTTGAAGCTGATGCCTTCATAGTTGTGCTCAACCGATAAACGTGTCTTAAATAAATCCTGGAGTGTTGCGTACATTGATACTCCTTGTTTAGGTTTAAAGCCAACGAATCGGATTCGTTGGCTTTAAACCTGGTTTTTTTTTGCTTCTTGCAATAAACCACTCGCCAGTCGAATAGGGCTCTTTGGCGACAAGTGTTTAAGTCGATTCACATAACCGGGGCTGAGCCGCTCACGATGATCCGGAATGACATAGAAGAAATCAGCACCTTTGACGGAAGGATATGGACGGTTTCGAAACTGGAAGCTAAGTGCAAACTCACTCGCATAATCTTTAACGTCCAATATCCAGTGAAATGCGCCTTCTTTCCTGACTGACAAATCATAGCGATCTGCGTCTGGCCAGAGTTTGACTTCCACTCCCGGAATTTTTGACAATTCGTCAAATAAATCTAGCTCAGGCAATCCAGGGAGTTGAACGCGTTTTCTGAAAGTCATTTTCAGCGTTCTCATATCTCCCAAGATAGACTTAGCTTTGTCGAGCTTAACTAGACGATCACAAAGCCCCAGGGTTGCGCATCGCGGGGTATCTTTCGCCCAAATCAATATCCCTTTACAACGAGGGCACAACCAATATCGTCCATCATGTAACATATTGATGGATGGCTTTTCATAAAAATCGCTTACATTACTGATCAACTGAGCTGCTTCGCGAGGAAAGTTGATGCCTTCACTGGCATTGAGCCAGGGGTTTCTGATCAAGAAGCTTCGCAAAGCTACATAGGCATCTTCAAGCTCAGGGTGCCGCTGTGCTTGTTGAAGAACTTCGCGGATTTTTCGGTTGTCAAGAACTAACTTTAGCTCTTTGGCGTCGAATATTTGGTTTCCGGTTAAATCATCCTTATCCAGCAGAAATTCTTCTACCCGATCAGAAACCTGAAGATCAGTATCCAAAAGGGGAATATCTGGATCAACTCCTTCAGGTTTGGCTTCAAAAGGCCACCAATCTCTTAATGGAGTTTGAACAAGTTTTATAAACTCGCTCATCGATTGGAATTTCCATTTTCCCTTTTCTATCAGAGCACCATATAGTAATCCTCTTGCTCTTGATAGGGTTGAAGGATAAGGATACTGCCAATCACTCTCAGAAAATGCAACCAGGCCTGCCACCAAATAGGTTAAAGCCTGATTTGATTGTTCTGTATCAGCGTCATTCTTCACTACAGCCATGTTTTCTCCGTAGATTTAAGGCTCATTGAAACATCTTGTCGATCACCTGACGATACACAGTTTCCTGGCTTGATTGCAAATCACCAAACACTTTTTCAACAGGAATGTAATTCACTTCAGGGTCCAGGATTTCGCAAGCTGCCGGGCCGAAAAATACGAGTCTGGGGTTATGCCCTTTGTAATGCTTAAGTAATTGTAACTTACGCGCGACTTCAGATTGCTGATTGCTATACGGTACCTGGGCGAAAACTTTAGAATCATAGTTATCGATTCCAAAAATATCAATATCCAACAGATTTCTCCCAATAGGCAACAGCAACGCCTTGAGAATCCCTTTCATTGCACATTTCCAATCGAAGGCATAATTCCTAAGGCTCCGGATACCCAGACCAAATCAGCTTCAAACGCTTTTCGAATGCCCCGCGCTCATTACGTCGGGCGGTTTGCACCCTGTCTACTTGTTCATGGCCTATCCCATAATAAGCCATCAATGCATCCATCACTTCGCCAAGGTCGGCCAACTCCTTGATTAAATCGTTCCCTTCTGCCTTTTGCGCCTCCAATGCTTCTTCCACCAATTTCTCACGCAATGCCTGAACGTATTCTGCTTCAGGCATGGTTTCTATCTCATACTGCTTGCCATCCGCCCGGATAATCTCTGGGATGCGGTCACGAATCAGTTTATTGTAGATAGTTTTGCTCATTAGCTTCCCTAAAAAGAGGCCAGGTTGCGCACACTGGCAATGGTTTGAATAAATTGGGTCGCGCAGGCGGCCAGCGAACCAGGCAGGTCGGCCGCCACAACTTTTCCGCTGAAGCGCATCAGTGCATCGTGCTGTAGAACGGTCGCCAGGGGTGGCGAGGCGATGTAATGATGGTAAACCGTGGCCAAGCGCGGCTGAGCAGCATGTAGAGCCTCCTGACCGGGCAAGCGATCGCGTTTCTTTTTGCGGTTAAAATCTGCATCTGCCGGTACCAGGTTCCACAACTCATTGATTGGATAAGCGCTCAGAGGTAGTAAATGGTCGAGATCGTAGCTCTGAGTATTCAGCCGCTTTCCAGTCCAAGGGCATTCGAAGATATGGCCTTCCATCATAAGGATTTCTACCTGGTTACGTTCCCAGGTCAATGGTCGGCGGTTACCTGGGCGATCGGTCAGTAAAGCATAAACAATTCCCCGATCCAGCCCACTAACACCCTCAGTGAATAGGCTCCATTCGTGGATGCACAACGCCTCGATCCACATCGATAAATCATTGAAACTGGCCCACAATTCGGCATCTACCACCAGGCAGCGCTCATTGGGCCGCGTGCCTGGAATACATACAATGTGGAGAGACGTTGACTGTAGATCCTTCCACATTTTCGGCGGTTCAAAAACGCTGTACTGCCCTGGCCCAGCATAACGCACCGGCTGCTGGATGGCATCGGCAATATCCCGAATTGTGCGATCATAGGCGGCTGTCAGTTCAGCCGGGTAATTGTTACGACGGTGAGCGCTCTGGAACTCTCCCACCAGGTAAAAACCATCCGAGGCCAAGGCACTGCCACCAATTACCTGTTCCCAGGCCTGGCGCAATTGTGTCAAGGCTGGGCGGAATGAGATATCTTGTTTATTTGCGGGGTGAATACCTTGTTCGATCGGTTGAGCGGCAGAAACAAACGGCCAGTAATATGCTACCCAGAAAGCCGCCAGCGAGCGCAGTGGCACAGCCAGCAATGCGCCATTCTCGCCTAAATGGGCGTAGCCCAGCGCTAAGTCATTCAAGCTGCGGATCAGCGCGATTTTATAACTGGCTATCTTGCGATCGTGACGCAAGATAGTAGCTATTAGTGTACCGGCGTACATAATACCATCCCCGAGAATTGATATTCAACCATCTAGTTGATGCTCTGTTTCCGCACCTTATTCCGTCTTTGCTACTACCAAACCCAATGAATAATTCCTTTTTCCATTACGTTATCATACCTGGGATCCGATCATCATCCCAATCGTCTGACCACTCGAACTTAACAGGCAACGGCCAGATTCGAATTAGATCGGTATGAGGGCACGCCAAAGCCACAGTAAAGGTTGTCTGGATCGTCGTATCCATTACCCAGATCTCGCATGAAACGCTTTGTAGGGCGACTCTGATTGCCCCTGGCATCATTTTTGAAACCTGTAACCCTATGATCAAATAACAGATCACAAATGTGATTGTAAAGGTAACCAAACAGATTAACCAGGGAGATACTGCTTTTTCGTTGCTCATAACATCTAAAATTAAAACTAACCTCAGCGACCTACCTCTGAAAAAATCGATGCGCACATCTTAACCCATTTCGTTTCTGGGCTACCTGTTGCCCGGATATCTATCTTCGTTCTCAAACGCCAAACATTTACCCAACTTAGTGTGCATTCTCGTGGTAAAATTTCAGCGGAAAGTCGCTGCTGATTTCATTTTTCTCTTTCGAGAGAAAGATACCTTCTTAGCGCGACTTTCCTTTTTTATCTCGCCTAATTGCTTTAACCAAGGCGAACCGGCTTTTCATCAATTACACTAACCAGGTTCGTATTCAGTCGGTTCTCACGAATAAAGTGTTCTAATTTTCTTCTAGATTGATGAAAGAGCAGCGTGTTTATCTTTCTCTCTGATAACGCGCGTACCATTCTAAGCAAGTCGTTTTCAGAAGAGTGAAATGTCCAATCCGACGACGACACATTTACGATGGAGCGCGGATTCATTCGTTGAATTAATACGCGCTCTTCTATCTGCCAATCCTGCTGTTGAACCGCCAGGGGCCCGGCCAAAATAACGTTCCCGCCTTGTATGCGTTGCTTCACTTCTGGGTAGTTTTTAACATCTCCTGGGGTGAGAAACAGGATTACATGCTCGTTTTTGGCGATCTTCTTGAGTGCATCAATAGGATAAACTCGGTAGCTCTCGATAAAATTCGAGATGTTTTTCCCCATCACCGATTGGATAAATGGATCAACCTGGGCCGCCTGTCTAAAGATCATTGGGCCTAAAAGGCTCTGACTCAATTGAAAGAGTTTATGATTCAGGATCAGCTTTGCATTTTGCGCATCGGCGCTCTTTCCCGTTTGCAAGAACGTGAGTATGTAAATATAAACCAACATCTCGTCATTCTGGCTGATAAACACGACATCTCGTAACGATAACTCACGAATCATCTCATCTATGATGGACAGAGGCATATCGCGCCGATCAATTTCAGGGTGATCGGCGTTGACCGCCGATGCATCCATAAGCACCCAAGTCTGTTCAGTCGAATGCGCATCCACGATCTCGAGGAATTTTTCGAAGCCTGGATAGAACCCATTATTTAAACAAAGGTCGCCCGGATAAATCACACACCGGTCTGCATCGTCTTTGATTGTAATTCCATAAGAACCAGGAGCATGAAAAATTGGAAAAACCTGTATCTGGGCTGCCGGGTTGATGTATCTTTGAGCTTGCTCGATCACCAAAGAGTTGTTCAATAAGTTGGCACGATTTCGTGGACTATTTGAAAACCGGACGTTCAGTGATCGCAGGGTTGTCTCGGATAATAGAACGGGGTGATTGCTGTCTAGAACTTCAGTTAACCCTTCGGAATGATCCTTGTGAAAATGGGAGACGAACGTACATTTCAAATCATCCGGCAGGGGAGTTACGAGTTGATAGCCTGTATCGAGAATGATGCTGCCCCGATTCCCCTGGAGTAGAAAGGCATTGCCAAACTTGTCGCCATCTGTTTTTGCAACACTTAATATCTTCTCAAACGTCCCAACTTGAATATTCTCGATCTCTTTTCCTAAATCGCCTTTCATACGCAAGAGCCTGCTTCGCTCTATAAGAACTTGAGCCCGACTTCCCATAACAAGAGGGTACCAACCTGTTACCTGGGTGATTTCTTCGCGCCTTTGGAATAGAGCATCTCGTACTTCTGGATCAGGACGTACATGCATCACGGCAATGTGAAATTCCCGATTGTTAGGTAATTGCCGTCCCCTGGGGCCTCTGAAACAATAAAAGTTGACATGGATCAATTGATAATACAAAACAGGATAAGTATCCGCAAGATAGTCCAGGAAATCGATTCCCGACGCAGCAGAAACCTCCGTCTTGCTAAGCGCGTCCATAGCTTTCTTAAGCGGCCCACGCCAAGGCTTATGAAACGTGGAGTATGTAACATTGTGGTGCTTATTCTGGTCAGATTGAAGACTAGCCATTTCTCATTCCTCAAATTGGTGTTCTGCCTCAATGCACTGCTTTTTAGCCATTCTCGCTTCTGCTACACCCCGGTTGAGGCGCCTTTCGTTTCGCCCCCACACCATCCACATCGGCCTTTCCTGCGATCTGCAGTTTCTGTCGCGCAGGATAAACACATATATTTTCCACAGCGCCGGCATTCGATTCCATCGTAAACAACAGCGTCTCGATCTCGCATGAACACTTCTAGCTTAGAACCGCATTGGCCACACTTGGGGGATCGATCTCTGAATAGGAACATGTTTATTCTCCTCTCTAAAACTTTAGTTTCCGCTAATAGCGGATGAACGAACTACCGGAGCTATGCTCCGGGGAACACGGACCTTACCAATTGAGCCCATTTTTTGCTTCACAACGCCGAAAATGGTGCGGAAGCGGTCGA